>Ga0209319_1000890_pt1 | contig 30067 bp, 19 predicted proteins | sample RifGroE2_FD_184000 | JGI IMG/M metagenome (GOLD analysis project Ga0209319, IMG submission 184000) | Groundwater microbial communities from Rifle, Colorado - Groundwater E2 (SPAdes) (version 2) | ecosystem: Environmental > Aquatic > Deep subsurface > Groundwater | place: Rifle, Colorado, United...
AAAGACTTGGCTGGTAACGGATTGGCTGTCAATAAGGTGTGGAGTTTTACAACAAGTGTCGCAGCAGATACAACAGCACCGGGCGTGTTGTCAGTATTTCCTGTAGATTCAAGTACTAATGTAGCAATAAACACATTGGTTACTGCAACATTTACTGAACCGATGAACTCAGCAACAATAATTGCAACAAACTTCACAGTTAAAGCAGGAGCAACAGTCGTTACCGGTAGTGTTACCTACGATTCAGTGAATAAAGTGGCAACTTTTACACCGTCAGCAAATTTAGCATCAAGTACTGTCTATACAGCAACAGTAACAACAGGTGCTAAAGACTTGGCAGGTAACGGATTAGCTGTCAATAAGGTGTGGAGTTTTACAACAAGTGTCGCAGCAGATACAACAGCACCGGCTGTATTGTCAGTATTTCCTGTAGCATCAAGTGTTAATGCAGCAATAAACACATTGGTTACTGCAACATTTACTGAACCTATGAACTCAGCAACAATAATTGCAGCAAACTTCACGGTTAAAGCAGGAGCAGCAGCCGTTGACGGTATTGTTACCTACGATTCAGTGAATAAAGTGGCAACTTTTACTCCAGCTTCGAATTTAGCATCAAGTACTGTGTATACAGCAACAGTAACAACAGGTGCTAAAGACTTAGCAGGTAACGGATTAGTTGTCAATAAGGTGTGGACTTTTACAACAAGTGCCGCAGCAGATACAACAGCGCCAGGTGTGTTATCTGTAGTCCCTTTAGATTCAAGTACTAATACAGCAATAAACACATTGGTTACTGCTACATTTACTGAACCGATGGATTCAGCAACAATAATTGCAGCAAACTTCACGGTTAAAGCAGGAACAGCAGCCGTTGACGGTAGTGTTACCTACGATTCAGTGAATAAAGTGGCAACTTTTACACCGTCAGCAAATTTAGCATCAAGTACTGTCTATACAGCAACTGTAACAACAGGTGCTAAAGACTTGGCAGGTAACGGATTAGCTGTTAATAAGGTGTGGACTTTTACAACAAGTGCATCTGAGTTTGCTCCAACGGTAGTATCAACCTCTCCTGTTGATACAAGTACTGATGTTGGTATTAATCCCATAATAACAGCCACTTTTAGTGAAGCGATGAATTTTGCTACAATAGTTCCTGCGAATTTTACAATTACTGCAGCAGATTTGACAGTCGTGCCTGGAAGTGTAACATATGATTGGCCGAATAAAATGGCAATTTTTTCACCTGCAGGAAATTTATCAGTTAACACAGTGTATACAGTAAGAATTTCAACCGATGTAAAAGATATTGTTGATAATTCATTAAGTGCTGATAAGATATGGAGTTTTACAACATCATCACTCGGGTTAGGTCCTGAACCGGTAACTCTCGGAACTGCAGGTAATTATGTAATTTTAGCAAAAACTGCTATATCAACAATACCTAGTTCTGCTATTACAGGGGATATTGGATTAAGCCCTGCAGCTGAGTCATATATGACAGGTTTTTCACAGACAAAAGAGACAGGATATTCGACATCAACACAAATAACAGGTTTCATGTATGCTTCAGATATGACACCTCCTACACCATCATATATTGTAACAGCTATTTCTGATATGGAAACAGCATATACTGATGCTGCCGGAAGACCAACACCGGATTTTGTTAACCTGTTATCCGGAAATATTGGCGGACTGACACTTGAGCCGGGTCTTTATAACTGGGCAAGTACAGTAACTTTACCTTCAGATGTTACAATTGCCGGTGGAAAAAATGATGTCTGGATTTTTCAGATTACAGGTGATATTACTGCAAGTAGTAATATCAAAGTAATTCTAAGCGGTGGAGCTCAGGCTAAAAATATTTTCTGGCAAGTTGCTGGAGAAGTAGTAATTGGAACAGGGGCACACTTTGAAGGTGTTATTCTAAGTCAAACTGCAATATCATTTAATACCGGTGCTACAATGAATGGAAGGGCATTGGCTCAAACGCAAGTTGCTTTAGACCAGGCGACTATTACAAAACCGGTTCAATAATACAATTTTTTAATTGAATGGGTTCGCTCTATTTAGTAAAAAAGCATCTCCGTAGTGTATATCACAATGGAGATGCTATCTCTGTAATTACAAGAAAGGGGTTTAAAATGAATATGAATAACAGAATTTATGTTTTGGGAATGATGATTATTATTATTACAATTGCAGGATGTTCAGTTTTATCAACAAATAAGGATAATGATACGGATAATGAAGAAGGGATTTTACAAGTTATATCAACATCACCGGTTGATCTAAGCACCGGTGTTGGAATAAATACTTCAATAAGCGGAGTTTTTAATAATTCTGTAGATTTTGCTACCGTAGTTCCGGCCAATTTTACGCTTACAAGTTCAGATTTGAATGTTGTAAAAGGTAATGTTATTTATGATTCACCGGCTAAAAAAGCAATTTTTGCACCGGCAATTATATTAAGTCCTAATACAGTTTACACTGCAAACCTGACTACTAATATTAAGGATCCTGATGGAAATGTAATGAGTAGTAATAAAGTTTGGAGTTTTACAACTGCAGGATTAGGAAGCGGTCCTGCTCCGATAAGTCTTGGTACTGCTGCGCATTATTCTATTTTATCAAAAACAGGGATTTCAACTGTTCCTGATTCTAAAATTACAGGAAATATTGGTCTTAGCCCTGCTGCAGAATCATATATGACCGGTTTTTCACAAACAAAAAATACAGGATATTCTATTTCATCACAGATAACCGGATATATGTATGCGGCTGATATGACTCCGCCGACTCCGACCTATATGGGAACTGCAATTTCTGATATGGAAACAGCATATATCGAAGCCGTAGGGCGAAGTGCTCCTGATTTCCTTAATTTACTTTCAGGGAATATTGGAGGTTTAACAATGGAACCGGGTATTTATAAATGGACAAGTAGTGTTACTATTCCGTCTGATGTAACTATATGGGGAGGCGAAAATGATGTTTGGATTTTCCAGATATCAGGTGATTTATTGCTAAGCAGTTCTTTTAAAGTGTTATTAAGTGGTGGAGCTCAAGCAAAAAATATTTTCTGGCAGGTTGCCGGAGAAGTTAATTTAGGAACTGACTCTCATTTTGAAGGGATTATATTGAGTCAAACAGCAATTTCACTGAATACCGGGGCTACAATGAATGGAAGAGCATTGGCTCAAACAAAAGTTATTTTAAACCAAGCAACTATTGTTGAATCAATTCAGTAATTTCTATGTAATGTACTCATGATTTCTGCATAAGTCTATATTATAGAGCCTCTTGCAAAAATCAAGAGTACTTGATGAAAAAAAGTGTACTTTTTTTATGCTTACGGCAATACGCAATATAATTGCGTTAGAGGTAGCTTCTTGCAAAAATTCGAGATAAAAAGAGTATTTTTGCAAGAAGCTCTATAAAACGCTCTTATCATATCAATGATAAGAGCGTTTTTTTATTGTGTGCGTAGCATGAACTATAACTCGACGGTGAAAGTCCGTTATGGGGCTTGATAACAGCAATCATTAGCCAAGTGCAAGGGTGTCCACCGCGAGGGGAATCTGAAAGAAGCAGGAGGCAAAATCCCGGCCTGAGGAACACGAAGCGAATATAAGGCCTATGCAGGTTGGATGAGTCTGCAACACAAGACTGATTGACAATCAGTGTGAGAGGACGCTGAATAAAATAATTATTCAGCTCCTACTCGATTTTATGTAACTTCAGTAAAAATACTCACCCTTTTTTAGAAGAAAAAATGTTTGATAACGCACATAATATGTGTGTTATCAAATATATTATTAATATGTAGTATGCATGAATTATATTTTTTAAGGAATTGTTTACTGATTTAAACCGCATTAAGAAATTAATGACGCATATACTGAACTTTTAAAAGATTTAATTATAATTGGTATGGAAAATGCTAATTAAATATATAAAATAATTCTTTATGGAATTATACAAAGGAGATGGTATGTTAAAAAAAGTTTTTTTTATGTTTGCAATTTCGTTATACTCAATGTTTTCAATGAATGCAATTTACAGGAGTCCTGAGGGGGGGCGAATCTACTATTGGATGATGTCTCCTGATCTTTTATCATTAAGTATGGGGATGGCAGGTACAGAAAAACCATCGGGTTTTGTAATTAACCCTGCAAGCAGTGCTTTTGCTCAAAATATAAAAATAGAATTATCGTATACTATGGCTCCCGGTTTGTGGTCGCAAAATAAAGTTATTCTTCAAAGCGCTGCAGACTTTTTTCTACCATTGGGGATTAATGGCGGGTTTGTCATTCCTTCACGATATGGAAATTTTGCCGGTTATTTAAGTTATATGAATATGAGTAATAATGGTTTTGGGTATACCAATACAAGAGATGTTGATATAGGTAAAACCGGGGCTATATATTTTGGATATGCTAAAGATTATAATGATAATTTTTCATTTGGTTTTAGTGGTAACGTTAAGTTTTCTTATAATCCGTTAACTTCAGGTCAGCAATTTGATGTTGGCGGGGGTGTAGATTTTGGTCTAATATTCAGACCGGAACTGGTTATTCCATTCTCAAAAACAAATACAAGTTGGGGCTTGCAGGATTTTCAGGTAGCTCTTCTTGTAAAAGATATCGGTAAACCATTAACTAATTACGCACAAAGTCAGGATAGCCTTGCATGGATGCCGGCTCCTTTTACTCCTGCAGTAGGGGTGTCATTTAATTTGTTTAATAATGGTTCTACAAACTGGAAAATATTAACTGATTTGTCAGGTCCATTTTTTCAAAATTTAGTTTTTGCTGTTGGCACAGAAATTCAGATAATGAAGTTTCTTGTATTACGGGGGTCTTATACTGTTGATTTAGAAGGTATTTTAGAATATTCAAAAACAATTCCTCAGTATGGAGATTTATATAATATTTATAATTTTGCCGGAGGTCTTTCATTAAAATTCAGTTCTGATACTTTTAAAAAAATATCGAAAGCTGAGTTAAATGAAAAAAAACATCTTACTACAGAGTTTTCAGTAGATTTAGGTATTCGCCCATATCACAATGGTTTGATTTTTGAATTAGGCGGTGTCGTTCAGTTAGGTGTTAGAGATAAAAATCCTCCGGTAATTCAGTATTCAGTAAACAATATCTATGCAAGCCCGAATTTTGATGGGATACAGGATTCAATTGAAGTTGCTATTGATATCAAAGATGAACGATATATCAGATCATGGTATCTTGAAATTTATGATGAGAACGGAGTTGTAGTTCGTAGAATTGAAAGTAAAGAAGATAGAGCAGAAACACTTAATTTTGTATCTGTTGTAAAACGTTATTTTTCACCGAAAACGGGTATTCCTATTCCATCTAAAGTTATTTGGGATTGTAGAGATACTATGGGAAATGTCGTTGCGGACGGAACATATTCTTTTAAATTCTTTGCAATGGATGATAATAAAAATATAAACTTAAATGGTAGTGATCAGGGTTCTGTTGTAATAAATACGAAAAAACCTGAAATGAAATCAGTTATTACCAATACAATTTTTTCACCGGGGTCAGGTGGTACAAAAGATACTTTAATTATTGATCTTGATATTATTCGAGGTGAAGCAATAAATGTCATACAAAATGAAGAGATTAACTTTAATCCTGATAATTCACAATATGAAATTATTGAACCTGAAACTATTAATCAGGAAGTAAAAGCACAAAAATGGACAGTTGAAATTAAAAATGTTGCAGGTGTAACGGTAAAGACTTTTTCATTTGATGATAAAGGTAAAAAGAAAATTGAATGGGATGGTCGGGATGATGTTGGGAATAAAGTAGCCGATGGTGTTTATAAAATTGTTTTACACTCCCGGGATTTAGCCGGGAACTCATTCTACGATGAAATATCCAATATTATAATCGATACCGAACCTAAACCTATTACAATTTCTCTTGATAAAAATATATTTTCACCAAATGGTGATGGAATAAAAGATTCTGTTCAATTTTCATTTAACATACCGGTAAAAGAAGGAATTGAAAAGTGGGAATTGGATATAGTTGATCTTGCAGGAAAAATATTCAGAACTTTTTCAGGTCAGAAAGTACCTCCTGAGCAAATAGAATGGGATGGGAAAAATGAAACCGGTTTACTTGGTAAAGAAACAAGCTATACCGGTCGACTTAATGTTCATTATATTAATGGAACAAAGTCAACAGGTGAAACACAGTCTTTAGCTATAGATATTACTGCACCAAAAGGTATCGTTACTAATTTTACCAAGGCGTTCAGTCCTAACGGTGATTCTGTAAAAGATATTGCTGTAATTGACCAGACAACGAGTTTAGAAGATGAGTGGTTAGGTTTCATTTATGATAAAGATGGAAAAATTGTAAAAAATTATATCTGGAAATCTCAAGCTCCGGTGAAATTTACATGGGATGGTAAGTCTGATTCCGGTGCATTACTTTCTGATGGTTTGTATTCTTATATGATAACATCAGTTGATAGAGCGGGAAATAGTTTTAAATCTGATAAGCATGAGATTAAAATTGATACTGAAGATGTTCCATTGTTTGTAACTAATTCACATACTTATTTTAGTCCTAATGGAGATGGAGTTAAAGATACTCAGGTTTTTGATTTAAGAATTAAAGAAGATTCCAATAAAGATGTTTCAGAGTGGACTCTTTCAATATTGAATGATAGGGAAGATACTGTCTTTACTCAAAAAGGTAAGGGGGCGATGCCGAACGTTGTTAATTGGAATGGTAAAAATGATTCAAATAAAATAGCTTTAGATGGTAATTATTATACTAAATTAAATGTAAGTTTTAATTCAGGAATTGTATCATCGGCTAAAACCGGCTTTTATACCCTTGATACTATAGCACCGGATTTGAAGATTAAAGCAGTCAAATCTGTTTTCTCGCCAAATGGTGATGGAAGTCTTGATCAATTTGAAGTGCTTCAAACAGGTTCTAAAGAGGAAAGTTGGGAAGCGTATGTATATGACAGCAGTAAAAATATTATCTGGAAGTCATTTTATACCGATTCTGAACCAAAAAATAAAGAGTTTTGGGATGGAAAAGATATTAATGGTAATCCGATGAAAAACGGGGTGTATTCATATTCAATAAAAGGTTCTGATAAAGCAGGTAATTCAACTGTGCTTTCAATTGAAAATATTGAGTTAAAAGTAATTCATACACCTGTGTACTTGACTGTTGGCTCAACTCAGTTTTCCCCAAATAAAGATGGTAAATTTGATTTGATTGAGATGGTACCGTATGTTACTGTTCAGACTGATATTGATGCATTTACTATTGATATTATTGATAGTAAAGGTGTGGTTGTTAAGAAAATCCAGGGCAAAGAAATAGTTCCTGAAAATACTCAATGGGATGGATTAGCAAATGACGGAAAGGCTGCAATTGATGGTGTTTATTTTGCACGATTAACAGTTCTTTATCGATTTGGAAATATGCCGGTAGTTGAAAGTCAGAAATTCTTATTAGATACAACAGCGCCCGGGATTGTTTCTTCATATAAACCAGAATTCTTTTCACCTGATAATGATGGCGTAGATGATGAGTTAAGTATTTCTATTGAGTCAGAAGATTTAACAGGAATAGAGAATTGGAAGATGACTGTCATTAATCCGTTAAATAAAAAAGAATTTATATCATTTAGCGGTAAAGGTAAACCGGCTGAATTAATCAGATGGAATGGTATTGGTGCAAATGGGGAACTTGTGGAAAGTGCCGAGGATTATCCGGTACAATTTTATGCTATTGATAATGTCGGTAATGTTTTTGAAAAAGAATTATCACCAATTAATGTTGATATTCTTGTTATACGACTTCCTGATGGTAGATTAAGAATTAAAATATCAAATATTGAGTTCTTACCTGATTTAGCGAGCATGACAGATTCTCCTAAGAATGTTAAAATCTTAAATATGTTATCAAGAGCACTTAAAAAGTACAATAGTTATAATGTTACTATTGAGGGGCATGCAAGTAAATTCAGACAGGATCTTGATGAAAATATTGCTAAAAAACTTTCTGAGGAAAGATCAAAAGCTATTTCATTAAAGTTAAAAGCGTTAGGTATTAATATGAATAGAATGACGACTATAGGACGGGGGTTTGATCAGCCGTTAGTTCCTTTAACTCCAAATGTTGATAAAGATGAACTGGCAAAAAATCGTAGAGTCGAGTTTTATTTGGATAAGTAATTATATTGGGAGAGTAGGTGTACCTGCTCTCCCTGTTTTCATTTCCGGACAAAAGAGGGGGATAATGAATGGAAGAGCATTGACTCAAACACAAGTCGTATTAAATCAGGCTACAATTACAGAATCAATTCAATAGTTTCTAAGTAATGAACTCATGATTTTTGCATGAACTTTTATTATAAAAACACTTTTATCATATCAATGATAAGAGCATTTTTTTATTTCTATGTAACTTCAGTAAAAATACTTACATTTTTTTAGAATAAAAAATGTTTGATAACGCACGTGTTATGTGTGTTATCAAACATAACATGTGCGTTGTCAAACATAATGTTATTAAGTAGTATGCATTAATTTTTTTTTTTAAGCAATTGTTTATTGATTTAAATCGCATTTAGAAAATAACAACGCATATAGAGCCTCTTGCAAAAATACTTTTCTTTTCTCGAATTTTTGCAAGAGGCTACTTCTAACGCAATTTTATTGCGTATTGGCGGAAGAAAAATCAAGTACTCTTGATTTTTGCAAGAGCCTCTATACTCTACTTTTAAAAGATTTAATTATTGTTGGTATAGAAAATGCTACATATTTAAGGATTCTTTAGAGAATTATACAAAGGAGTATATGATGAAAATGAAAAACAGATTGTCTTTATTGGTTATTGCAACATGGGTTCTTTTTACAATTACAGGGTGTCCTGCTGTAGAAAGTGATCCGGATTTAGAAAAAACTGCACCAACAGTTATTTCTGTATTCCCTATTGATTCCGGTATTGATATTCCTATCAATACAGTAGTTACTGCAACTTTGAGTGAAGATATGAACTCAGCATCTATTAATAGTACGAGTTTTACACTTACAACGGGTCTTGATACGATTTTGGGTACGGTTACTTATGATGTGACTAATAAAATTGCAATTTTTACACCATCACAAGATTTAACTGAAAATACAGTGTATACAGCAACTATGACGACGGAAGTTAAAGATCTTGCCGGGAATGCATTGATTGAAAATAAGGTGTGGAGTTTTACAACAAGTACTGCGCCTGATATAATTGCTCCAACTGTTTTATCAACTGTTCCTGTTAATTATACTATTGATATAGCAATGAATAGTACAATAACAGCATCATTTAGTGAATCAATGACTTCAACGACAATAATTACAGCTAATTTTACCGTTAAAGATGGGACAACTGAAGTTATCGGAGTTGTTACGTATGATTCAGTAAATAACAAAGCTATTTTTACACCATCAGCTAATTTACTTGATAATAAACTGTATACTGCAACTATTACGACCGGCGTTAAAGATCTTGCAGGTAATGCATTAGCTGCAAATAAGGTATGGAGTTTTACAACAAGTGCCATAGCTGACATAATAGCGCCAACTGTTGTATCAACAGTACCTGCGAATGCTACTACAAATATTGTAACAAGTAGTATAGTTAGTGCAACATTTTCTGAATCTTTAGATTCTACAACAATAATTGCAGTTAATTTTACCGTTAAAGACGGTTTAGCTGATATAGCAGGTGTAATTACTTATGACTCCTCAAATAAAACTGCTATATTTACACCAAATGCTGTTTTTACAACAGATACTGAATATACAGCAACTATTACGACCGGCGTTAAAGATCTTGCAGGTAATGCTTTAGGTGCAAATAAGGTATGGAGTTTTACAACAAGTGCAGCAGTTGATGTCGTAGCACCAGTAGTTAATGAAACATTTCCTGTTAATCAAAGTATTGCAATTAGTATTAATAGTACAGTTACAGCCATTTTCAGTGAAGAAATGAATTCTTCAACAATTAATGATACGAATTTTATTCTTAACGAGGGGACTAATCCTGTTTCAGGAGCCGTGACTTATGATTCATTAAATAACAAAGCAATATTTACGCCTTCAGTAAATTTGACTAATAATACAGTCTATACAGCAACAGTTACAACCGGCAGTAAAGATTTGGCCGGAAATGCAATTGCAACTAACAAAGTATGGAGTTTTACAACTGCAGAAATTGGCAGTGGTCCTGCACCGGTTAGTCTTGGTTCGGCTGTTAATTATGTAATATTAGCGAAAACTGCTATTTCAACAATCCCTGATTCTGTTATTACAGGGGATATTGGTTTAAGTCCTGCTGCTGAATCATATATGACAGGATTTTCTCAGACAAAAGCAACAGGATATTCAACATCACTTCAAGTGACAGGTTTTATGTATGCTTCTGATATGACACCTCCTACACCTACTTCTATGGTAACAGCTATTTCTGATATGGAAACAGCTTATACCGATGCTGCCGGTAGAGTAACTCCTGATTTTCTTAATTTAGAATCAGGAAATATTGGGGGATTAACTCTAGTACCAGGTCTTTATAAATGGACAAGTGCTGTTACTATTCCATCAGATGTTACAATTAATGGTAATGCAAATGATGTCTGGATTTTTCAGATTTCCGGTAATTTATTAGTTAGTGCATCAGTTAAAGTTTTACTAACCGGTGGAGCACAGGCAAAAAATATTTTCTGGCAGATTGCCGGTGAAGCTTCTTTAGACACAGGCTCTCATTTTGAAGGTATTATTCTAAGTCAAACTGCGATTTCTTTAAACACAGGTGCTTCAATAAACGGAATATTACTTGCTCAAACTCAGGTTGCTTTAGATCAGGCTACTGTTACAAAACCTGTTCAATAAAAAATAGCATCCGTGTTATATAACACGGATGCTACTGCTCTTAAGAACAATTTGATTTTAGTAAATAAAAAGCACCTCCATCGTGTAAAACGAAATTGGAGGTGCTTTTTTAACCCTTTAAAATTTCAATAAAATCGTTTATTTTTATGGGTTTGCTATATAAATACCCTTGTGCAAAATTACATTTTCTTTCGCGTAAAAAGTTTTCCTGAAATTTTGTTTCTACACCCTCTGCTGTTATATCAAGATTCAATGATTTTGCCATTGATATTATTGCATCAACAATTGGTGAATCGGGGTGTGATTCATTTAACGGTCTGATAAAACTTTGATCAATTTTCAGATTATTTATTCGAAGTTTATGAAGGTAACTTAGGCTTGAGTAACCGGTTCCAAAATCATCAATAGCAAGTCTGTATCCGGCTGACCTTATAAAATCCAGCGTGTTTTCAGCAATCGGATTATTATCCATCATAACTCCTTCAGTAATTTCAAATTCAATTATAGATGGTGAAATCCATTCGTTTTTACTAAACTCTAATAAATAATCAATAAAATGGGGATCTGAAATATCAAGGGGAGACAAATTGATTGCGAATATTAAGTTGGTAGATTTGTGAGGAATAGTATCAAAAATAATTTTTAATTCCTGTGCTGTAGTGTCAGAAACCCACTTGGTAATAGTTTGAATTAATCCTAAATCCTCTGCTAATGGTATAAATACTATTGGTGATACTTCTCCATATTTTCTACTATTCCATCGCAGTAGAATTTCAGCACCATGAAAACTGTTATTATCTAAATTTAATTTTGGATGATATACAATATAGAGTTCATTATTAATAATAGCATTTCTCAATTCTTCACCCATTTCATATTTTTTTTGCTCAGTAATAAAATTACTTTCATCATAAAATGATAAAATACCCGGTATATTATTTACTTTCACAATACCGGTCATGATGTTATTAATTAATTTATTGCCGTCAGATCCGTCATCCGGGTATCGTGTAACGACTATATTTATTTGAAGACTGACACTTTTATCATCAATTTGTATTGGCTCCTGTAACTGATTTAAAAGTTTATTTGCTAAATCATCAATATCTTCAAAATTATAAACTTCTGTTAAAAATAGAAATACAGTTCCAGTATATCTTCCGACTAAAATACAATCGGGTAATAGCGAAACAAGTCGTTCGGCATATTTTTTTAAAATGAAATCTGCTTTTTCAGAACCTTGATGTGAGTTGATTCGTGCAAATTGATTGATCTTTACTCCTATAAGGCTGAATCTATTTTTATAAATGGTTTTTCCTGAAAAAATTTGTTTCAATAAATATTCTATTTTTGTTCTATTTGCTAAACCGGTAACTTCATCGATATATGCTGCAACTGAAAGATATTGTATTAAAAAATGCTGAATTGTAATTGAAATGATAGTTAATAAAGTCGCAACAGACAATAACACAATAAATCTTGAAATATTTTCAGTATCATAAAATATTGATTCTGTACTGAAATTGTTCATTTTTACACGAATCACAATTGCTAAATACAGTGATAGTAAAGTTATTAGTCCATTTCGTAATTCAAATAAATAAAAAAGAATTGAGAACCCGGTAATTATGTAGAAAAAGCCAAAACCTCTATTGCCACCACCTTCGATAACTGTTTTTATCAGAAATAAACATATTGCTATCATGAATATTATTTTAACAGATTGTATGTTTCTTGTTATAAGAAAAGTTGATAATCCAATAATAACTAAAAATAGAAACAAAAGATTAAATAGAGTCATAACATTAAAACCCTTATAATAATCAATAATTGTATTATAAGGAACAGCAATACATGCTGCAAGAGTTATACTGTAATATGTAATTAATATTATTAATATCTTAAATGTCGGAGTATCATCCTCCTGATTAAAAGAAAAAAAGTATTTGTATAAAATGTTTTTTTTATTCATAATCCCCCAATTGACCCAAATAATAGTATATGATAATTATTTGTTTTTGCAAGAGCCTTAATAGATAAAAAATAAAAATATAAAAAATCCAACAATCAGTTTTCTTTTGACTCTTGAATTTTAATAAAAATTATGGTTAATTAAAAACTGGTGGTACATATATGAGCATATTTAATAAAGATATTTTTCAGGGAAATTTAAACAAAAATCAATATTTTGAGGGGTGGTATTTTAAGAATATTTCTGCTGATTTAAAATCGGTATATTCAATTATTGCCGGTGTTTCACTCAATAAAAATGATAAACATGCTTTTATTCAAATCATTAATGGGATAACAAATAAAACCCATTACATCAGATATGATATTTCAGAATTCTATTATGACAAAAAAATATTTTTTATAACTATCGGCAACAACCAATTTTCTAAAGATTATATTTTTATAGACATCGATACTGATGATATAAAAATGAAAGGAGGGATTGATTATTTACATTCAGTTTCCTATCCTAAAAGTATAAGGTCTCCCGGTATTATGGGGTATTTTTCCTATATCCCGAAAATGGAATGTAATCATGGTATTGTTTCTGTAACGAATCAGACAAAAGGTGAATTGATCGTTAATAATGAAAAAATTGATTTCACCAATGGGCATGGTTATATTGAAAAAGACTGGGGACATTCATTTCCTGATGCATGGATATGGCTTCAATGTAATACTTTCAAAGATTTTAAGAATTCATTATTTATGTCAATAGCTAATATTCCATTTCTGGGTTTTAAATTCAAAGGCTTTATCTGTTTTATCTATCATAATGGTACGTTTTATAATTTTTCAACATATAATCATTCAAAAATTAAAAGTATGAGTTATGAAAATGAAATTCTTCATATCACATTAACCAATTCAAAATATACTGTAGTAATAAAGGCATCTCAAATAAATGGGGGAGAGCTTATTGCACCTTCAGGTGGTGTTATGAATCGGGTAATAAAAGAAAGTGTTTATTCTGATGTTCAGTATGAATTATTGAATAATAAGAATATTTTAATTGATAAACAATCAGGTACTTGTGCGGGGCTTGAGATATGTAATTTTGAAAAATTATAGGATGGTCGCTATGTTAAAAAAGATACTTATTTTTAGTTTTCTAGTAGTTTGTATTGCATTGCCACTAATTCCTTCCTATTTTTATTGTATTGATTTTTTTGATTCTTTATTTGAAATATATACATTCTCAATGGTATCGGGTATTTTCAGTTATTATTATTTTATCATAGTTTTAATTATTTCTGCAAGAATCAAGTTGCTTGATATATTATTTGGTCATGATAAAGTGATGATGTTTCATGGAATTCTGGCTTCTATTGCCTTTTTAAGTTCTATTTTACATTTTATCCTAAAAATCAGTATTTCATTTTCCATTTCTTTTCAAACAATTACCGGCGGTATTGCACTTTCCATTTTTGCTATAGTAATAATCATTACCTTACTGTTTATGGCAAATCCTTTTATTCGAATACATTGGAAAAGCAAAATAATTGATTATTCAAAAGTAAAATGTTTTCATAATTTCTCAGTAATAGCTTCAGTAAGCATGATAATTCATGTAAATATAGCATCAAGTACAATAAATACCCCCGGTAAGCAATTGAGTATGATTGTTATCGGTGCAGTTGCAATACTATTGTATATATATCACGCAGGTATACGATTGATAATTCAAAAAATCAATAAATATACCGTAGTTTCTGTTGATAAGTTAACTGATTCTATTACAAAAATAGTATTTAAAAGAGTCTCTTGCAAAAATACTTTTTTTATCTCGAAATTTTGCATGAGGCTACCTCTAATGCGATTATATCGCATATGGCGGAAGCATAAATCAAGTAATCTTGATTTATGCAAGAGCCTCAAAAGAAATAAAAATACTATAATAAAAAGAAATCCCGGACAATTTGCTTTTTTCAGGTTTAAATCTAAAGCTGTTGGTTTTGAGGAACATCCTTTTACTATTTCTTCAGAGACTCAAACAATTTTCATGAGTATTACTGTTAAAAAATCAGGTGATTATACCGCACAATTATCAAATATTATTGTTGGTGATTCTCTTTATTTTGATGGTCCATATGGAGTTTTCTCACCAATAGATAATGGCAGTAATTATGTTTTTATTGCCGGCGGAATAGGTATTACTCCATTTATTTCTATTTTAAAAAGTTTCAGTAAATCAGTGATTAGATCAAATATTACTTTGATATGGTCTGTTAGAAATGTCAGTGATCTGTTTGAGAATGAGTTATTTGAGAAAATACAAAAAGATAATTCAAATTTTACTTATATTCCCTTAGTTGATACAGATATCACAGAAACTTTTATTTCTACTATAAAAGCATTGGACAAACCTTCTGTCTATTTTTGCGGTCCGCCACTAATGAACGATTTTATAAAACTATGTATAAAAAATCAAAAACTCAGAATACATAATTTTTATTATGAAAGGTTTTCTTTGTAGCAAGAAGATTAACCTTGACAAAAATATTGAATATAGATATTTATGTACCAAAGGATATGAAATGAGAAAAATTATTGCAGGTTTTTTAGTATTAATAAGCTGTAGCTGTTTATTTGCAGAGGAAGATTTGAAAAAACTTTTATTTTCTGCAACCGATCTTAGCAGGGTGAATACCGGTGAAATAGTTTCAAGGATGTTTTTAAAGTTTAATGCAACAAATGAGAATACTGATCAAATTATTAGTATACCCAAAACAAAATATACGAATGTTGATTACTCTGTGTATGAATCGATTTGTGATGAAAAAGCATTTATTCCATATGTGCTGAATGAAAAATCAAAACTTGATTTTTACAATACATTCTTAGGTTTTTCACAATTAAAAGGCGCTGATTACTGGACATTTAACGGTGCAAAGAAAGTAACATTCATTTTAGACAGTTATACTATTGAAAGTCCAAAAAAAAGAAAAATGATTAGTGATGCTACTACAGATACTATAAAAGATTATTTGGTTTCATATTACGTTCAAGAGGATAATAAATTCGGAAAACTTTGTTTTAAAAGTGAACTTTTTAATGAAGGTGATAATTTTGTTACGGTTAACAGCACCATTGACCAAATTTTCCCTATTAACAGAGCCGGTGAGTATGCGATTATTTCTTTTTTTATCTATGATAATGAAAAAAAAGGTTTTTATTATTATGCGGTTAGTGTTATGAGAATTCGCAGTGATTTGATTTTAAAAAGTGGGAAATTGTATGCAACTACCTTTTCAAATAGATTAAGAGGTGGAACAGTTCATGTTGCCAAGATCCTCGGACTAAACTGGAATGATAAAATCATTACATGGGATATAGATAAGCTTAATAAAGGTTTATACAGAAATTATTAATTTGGAGAGTCTAATGGCAATTGAAGAACATATTAATATCAATATTGTAAAAAATATTGATATGCGCTATGGGGAAAATCCGCATCAGATGGCTGCTTTTTTTATTTCTTCTGATGCAGGTGTCTCTGGTTTAGGGCATTTGTATACTGAAGGTAAGTTACATGGTAAAGAACTCAGTTATAATAATATTGCCGATATTTCGGCTGCTATAAGAATGCTTACTGATTTAGATGATAATTCATGTATTGTCATAAAACATTCAAATCCTTGTGGAGCTGCATCAAGAGATACGTGTTACGAGTCATTTAAGGCTGCGTATGAAGGTGACAGTATGTCAATTTTTGGTGGTATTGTTGGTTTTAAAGGTGTTGTTGATGAAAAAACTGCAGAATTTCTTCATGGAATTTTTCTTGAAATAATTATTGCCGAGTCATTTACAAAAGAAGCAATTGAAATATTAACAAAAAAGAAGAATCTGCGATTAATCGAATATAAAAAATGGAAAAATGAAATATTCAAAGAAGATCAAATTGAAATAAAAAAAGTTATCGGCGGGTATTTATTACAAAATAGAGATACCATTAATCCTAAAACAGAGAGTTTTAATCTGGTAACCGAAAGAAAAGCGACAGAACAGGAACTTGATGATTTGGTTTTTGCACAAATAATGGTTAAACATGTTAAATCAAATGCAATTGTTATTGTAAAAAATAAAATGTTACTTGGTGTTGGTGCCGGTCAAATGAATAGAGTAACCGCTGCGAATATTGCGATGAATTGGGCAGGTGAAAAGGTAAAAAATGCGGTGCTGGGTTCAGATGCTTTTTTTCCGATGGATGACACAGTGCGGACTGTTGCAACAAAAGGTATCGTTGCTATTGTTCAGCCTGGTGGTTCTGTAAAAGACGAGGATTCTATTAAGGCGTGTAATGAATTAGGTTTGTCAATGTATTTTACAGGTGTCAGACATTTTTATCATTAGAGCCTTCTGCACTAGCCTTAATTTAACTTTTTTTGGGAGCATTTTTTGGATAAATTAAATGATTTAAAATATGAAGGTTATACAAACGAAATTAAACATCGGGAGCAGGTTGATTTAATTCGTGAAGTTTTTTATTATCAAAGCAGATTTGACGGGAAAACAATCGTTTTTAAAATTGATTATCCAATAATTAATGAACCTCATTTTGGTCAATTAATGAAAGATCTTGCAATGCTTCGGGCAACAGGAATTGAAATCGTTATTGTTCCTGGTGCAACAGAGTGGATCAATGAAGTGTTAAAAGAGTATGATATAGAATCTGAGTATAAAAATGGTACAAGGGTTTCTACCGAAGAATCAATTCCATTTATACGAATGGCTGCTTTTGATGTGGCAGATCGTTTTATGACAGCGCTCACTGCAAATAAGGCAAATGCTGTAATCGGTAATTTTGTGCGTGCACGAGGGATGGGGGTAATTAATGGGTTTGATTATCAGCATTCCGGTGTTGTTGATAAAATTCATGCAGAGCCATTACAACAAATTCTTGATCAGGGGATGATTCCAATTTTTCCGTGTATCGGATGGAATGCTGCAGGAAAACCTTATAATTTATCAAGTGATGAAATTGTACTTGCGGTTTGTCAGGCATTAAAAGCAGAAAAACTATTTTTTGTAACCAATAGTGATGGTTTTTTTAAAAATATATTTCAATTACCTGAAGGTCTGGTAATGACTAGCGATGATCGAGTTGCCCGATTAAGTTTGGAAGAAGCTGATGAGGTATTAAAAATGAATGTTGATAATGAAGATAATGATCTTCATTATTTAAAACTTGCTTTAAAAGCATGTAGGAGCGGAACTGAAAGAGCACATGTTGTTGACGGTCGAATTGAAGGTGCTATTATAAAAGAGATATTTTCTAACCTCGGTGTTGGTACTTTAATTTACGGTAGTGAATATGAATCAATCAGGTCAATGAAATCTGATGATCTACCTGAAGTTTTGCGTTTAATGCAGCCTCTTATGGAAGCCGGGATACTTGTTAATCGAACTGAAGAAGAATTAACAAATACAATGAATGATTATGTTGTCTATGAAATTGACGGGGTCGTTCATGCGTGTGGTGCTCTTCATGATTATGGTGAAGGACAGGCTGAAATCGCCGCTATTGCAACGAATCCGACATATGCTCATTTAAGTATGGGTAAGAAAATATTAACATATCTTGTTGAGAAAGCAAAAAAGAATAGTTTTGAAAAAGTTTTTGTTTTAACTACTAAAACAGTTGATTGGTTTGAACAACTAGGTTTTAAATCGGTAAAACTTGACTCTTTGCCAGAGAAGAAAAAAGTATTATACAATCATGAGAGAAAGAGTATGATATTTTCATTAGATTTGAAAAATATTGCAGCACTGCCTAAAAGTAGATAGATTGGCTCAGAGAAAGAAATTATTGTTGAAAATAAATGGTATATATGATAGGTTCATTTTATTATTGTATCATTTATATTTTATACAGAGGTAAATCCTGTGCCGGTTCGTGTTATAATTGATTCTCCTCAGAAAAATAGTTCTATTATTTATGCTTCAGGGTATACTTGTCTTGATAATGTTATTACAATTGACATTGATGGAGATGTAACCGGTTTTTTTCCGGCTACTGAGTATGAAAGAGCAAAAAAAATCTCAAAATGTAATACTGTTATTAATCTTTCTGAACAATTAGAAAATCTTTCATTAAAGAAAGAGTTTATTCCTATAAAAGCGGCTGTTGTTTTGCAATTTTTATTAAAAAATAACCAGAAAAAAATACAGGTTCCTGAAAGTTTTCCTCTCTATGAAGCTGATTTTCTAAGGGAAAATGGCATAGAAATAGTTGTTTTACAGGAGCCGTTTTATCCGGAACGAACTACTAAAAATGAAACAGAAATAGCATATATAAAAGAGAATAGCGTAAAAAATTGTGAAGTAATGGAAGCTGTCAGAACTATAATTGCCAGTTCAAATGTTTCAGATAACAATCGTCTTTATTATCAAGGTGAACCATTAACTTCTGAGTTTATTCAATCATTTATTTTAAAATTATTTTTAGATAAAGGTTTGGTTTCTGATGCAGTAATTGTTGCAATAGGCAATCAGGGCTGTGATCCCCATGAGAGCGGTTATGGTTTTATAAAAGCAATGGATAGTATCATTGTCGATATTTTTCCTAAATCAAGGTATAATAATTATTATACCGATATGACTCGAACATTTTGTAAATGGAAGGCAACAGATGATTTAAAGAACATTTATGAAGTAGTTAAAAATGCACAGCAATTTTGTCTCAATTCATTGTCCGCCGGTGTAATAGGTAAAGAACTTCATGCAAAGGTTGTAGAATATATTGAACATTCAGGTTATAAATCAGGTATGATTCATGGTGTTTTGCAGGGCTTTTTTCATGGAACCGGCCATGGTGTCGGGTTGGATTGTCATGAAGGTCCTTATATTTCCAGAAATGGACGGAAAATCGAGAAGAATTCAATTGTAACGGTTGAACCAGGGTTGTATTATTTAAATAAAGGTGCAGTTCGTATTGAAGATATTGTTCTTGTTAAAGATGGCGGTATAGAGAATCTCACTGATTATCCTAAGGAGCTTGTTGTAGAATGATTAAAGATAATTTATTGTATGTTAATGAAGCAATTCAAAATATCAAAATAAAAAATCATATAGAATATCCCATTTCTTTACTTGCTGTGAGTAAAACATATCCTGCAACATCTGTTAGTGAAGCTATGGATGCCGGGCAGGTTTTATTCGGTGAAAATAGAGTTTTGGAAGCATATAGTAAATTTAATGACGGGTTAATAAAAGACAGGAAATTTGATCTTCATATTATCGGGCACTTACAAAGAAATAAAGTAAAAGAAGCTATTGCAATTGCAAATATGATTCAGTCAATAGATAAAATTGAAACACTTATTGAGGTTGAAAAGTATTGTCAGAAAATAAATAAACACATTGATTTTTTAATTGAAGTAAATACAAGCGGTGAATCACAGAAAGCCGGTATCAACCCGGAATCAATTAATTCATTTTTAGAAACAATTCAAAATCAGTCGTTTACATTTTGTAAACTTAAAGGATTAATGACCGTTGGACCTCTGACAGATAATAAAAATGAAATAAGAAAAAGTTTCAGATCGTTAAAAGAATTATTTGATTATTGTAAAACTCAGTTAGATAATCCCGATTTTGATATTGTATCAATGGGGATGTCAAATGATTTTGAATTGGCTATTGCAGAAGGAAGTAATTTACTTCGAATCGGTTCAGCAATTTTTGGAAGGAGAGAATGAGTATGAAATATATATACAGTATATTTTTTATAGTATCCATAGTGTTGTTACATTCGAATGAAATTGATAAAAAAGTAATCTTAAAAAGTGGTGTTAATTTTATAACAAATAAGCATATTATTGGTACACCGATTACTAAATATTCAACATCATCAAATGATGATAGTGTTATAAATGAACCATTATCAATTAATATTAAAGGTGAAAATCTTATTAGAAGAGCCGAAATAATTTTTTTTGGTTCGTTAACATTTTCTACTTTTTTAGGATGGTTAATGTTTTCTGCATATAATAGCATTATGTATGAAGATACATTTGGTAAATTAAGACGGTATCAATTTCTAACATTATATTTAGGCGGTAGTGTTATAGCATTTTCAGTTTCACTGAGTGATCTTTTCATTCGTCTTAAACCATATTTTAAACGAGTGGAGTTTTATTAATGATAAAAGAATATGAATTTTCTGTTGCTGAAGATAATGTTGGAAAAAGGTTGGATGTAGTAATTTCGGATGTCACAAAAGTAACGCGATCCGCAATAAAGACAAATTTGAAGTCAATTCTTATAAATGGCAAAATTGCAAAATTATCCTATAAATGTAGAATAAATGAATTGGTAAAAATTGTTCTTGAATGGCCTGATATTGATATTTTACCCGAAGATATTCCACTTGATATTGTGTATGAAGATGATAATTATATTGTCATTAATAAAAAACAGGGAATGGTTGTTCATCCTGCAAAAGGGCATTATTCAGGAACGCTGGTTAACGCTTTAATGGGTATGAAGAAAATTTCATTGGATGCGGATGTTCGTCCGGGTATTGTTCACAGGCTTGATAAAGATACATCAGGTTTAATTGTTGTAACAAAAAATATAGAGGCTCATGAGTATTTAAGTGGACTTTTTAGAAATAGAAAGGTAAGAAAAGTATACAAGGCAATTTTGAAAGGTCGTATGATGCCGTTAAGTATCAGGGTTGATACGAATATCGGGAGAGATCAAAGATCAAGAAAAAAAATGACTGTTTTAAAAACTGGTGGTAAGGAAAGTTTATCAATATTTAGAGTAATGAAACATTTTGATAATATTACATTAGCCGCTATCAATATTAAAACCGGAAGAACACATCAAATTAGAGTTCATGCTTCAAGTATTGGTTATCCTGTATTAGGGGATCCTGTTTACTCACGAAAAGATAAAAGATATCCTGAGTCAACTTTATGCCTGCTTTCATCAAGAATCAGTTTTTTTGATAAATTCAGCAATCAATTATTGGATTTTAAAGTGAAATTACCCAAACATTTTAAAGATGTTCTATTAAGAGATACTATTGAAAAAACTGTTTAGATGTAGAATCTTTTTATTCAATAGATAAAATTTAAAAAAAATGATACATTAAAGTGTTATTATATAAAGAATTATTTATCAAGTTTTCTTGATTTTTGTAAAAGATTCCATTATCAATATTTATGACACTTTTTGATATTTGCAACTCGTTCTATTGACAAACAATACTTTTTATTATAAGAGTTTTTAAGGTCTGATAATTAAATTTTAGGATTTCCAACTTTGAGTTATAAATATACATCTTTTCAAGGAAAAACGGTTAGAAGAAATAATAATCATGTAGTAAATAAAGTTTTACTGTTTTTATTCTTATTTCTATTTATTGTTTTTTTTATAACTTCTATTGGTTATTTCTATAAAAATTATAAAAGAAATCAGAAAATAAGTTTTGAGTTACGGGAATCATATAGAAAGTTATATGATAGTAAAAATTACTTGGAACTCATTGATAAGATGGATAATGAGCTTAAGAATAATTCCTTAAGAGTCGAATATTTAATTTACCGTGGTTTTTCTTATTATTTATTAGGAGAAGCTGAGAAAGATGTTAATAAAAGATCACTTTATTTCTCATTATCGATTATTGATTTACGAAGATCTTTAGCTGTTGGTGTGGCTGATAATATTGCACCTGATGTATATTTTTGTATCGGTAAAATATATTATTTTTATGGTCGTTCTTATTACAATCAGAGTATTGATTATTTAAAAAAATCATTATCCTATGGCAATGAACGGGTTGATTTATTGTATGTTTTGGGGTTGGTTTATTCAAATATAAGTAATTATGAAGAATCGAATAAGGTTTTTAAAAGATCTTTAGATATTGAGTATTCTGATATTGTTTCAATAGCTGTTGCCCTAAATTACTATAGAAGCAGTGATTTTAATAACGCTGAAAAATATATAAATAAAGTACTGGAAAATAAAAGCAGTGATAAAATAAAGGAAACAGCTTTAATAACACTTGCAGAAATACAATTGAATAAAAAAGAATATGAAAAAGCATTATTCACTTTAAATTCAGTTACTGAATTAAATGAAAACAATGCAGATGCTTTTTTTTTGAGAGGCGAGATTTATTTTATTTATTATAAAGACAATATAAGGGCACGATCTGAGTGGCGTAAGACACTGAGTATTAATCCCAGTCATATAAAAGCATATAGAAGATTATAAAAAGAGGTGATACATATGGGGAAATTTTCAGACATGTTTTCTTTAGATCTTGGTATAGATCTTGGAACTGCAAATACTTTGATTCATGTAAGAGGAAGAGGGATCGTTTTGTCTGAGCCTTCTGTTGTTGCTGTAGAACGGGGTACTAAAAAAGTAATTGCTGTTGGTCAGGAAGCTAAAAAAATGCTGGGAAAAACTCATAGAGATATTATTGCAATCAGACCATTAAGGGATGGTGTTATTGCTGACTTTGAAACAACAGAAAAAATGATAAAATATTTTATAGAAAAGGTTTCTCCAAAAAGTCTTTTCAGTATAAAGCCAAGAATTGTCATAGGTATTCCTTCTTGTATAACAGAGGTTGAAAGGCGTGCTGTGAAAGAATCTGCTGAACAAGCAGGTGCTAAAGAAATTTATTTAATCGAAGAGTCAATGGCAGCTGCAATCGGAGCAAATATTCCTATTCATGAACCTGCCGGAAATATGATATGCGATATTGGTGGTGGAACAACAGAAATATCTGTTATTTCGTTAGGTGGTATGGTAATATCAAATGCCATAAGAATTGGCGGTGATGAATTTGATGAAGCAATTTTAAAACATGTAAAATTAGTACACAATCTTATAATTGGAGAGTCAACAGCTGAAGATGTAAAAATAAAAATTGGTAATGCATACCCTGAAGGTGAAGTGAAAAAGATAGAAATTAGAGGACGGGATGCAATTAGTGGATTGCCAAAAATTCAGGAAGTAGATTCAGTTGAGATTAGAGAAGCATTACAGGAGCCAATTAATATAATTATTGAAGAAGTCAAAAAGACTCTGGATCAGACACCTCCGGAATTAGCTGCTGATATAGTTGAACGAGGAATCGTTTTAACCGGCGGTGGTGCATTATTGAGTGGTTTACCAAAATTATTATCTCAACAAACAGGTGTACCGGTAATTATTGCAGAGAATCCTTTATTATGCGTTGCTCTTGGAGCCGGAAAATTTCTGGAGTCGATAAAAATATGTCAGCAATAAAAGGTTTAATTTATAGGTCAAGAAGAGGTCTTCTTACACTTTTTTTTGTAATTATTTCATTTATTCTTATTATTTTTAGCGATACAAGAGGTTTGATTTCATTTTCAAAAATTGGTTTGTCAATAATATATCCTTTCCAATTTATGATAAATTCATTAGGTGATAAATTTAATGATATGGTAAACGCTGTTTCTCAAATAAAACAAATTGAGGATGAAGTTAAAGGACTTCGGGATGAATTAGATTTATATCGGAAAATGATGGTTGATTTTAATGTAATTATTAAAGAAAATTCTGATTTAAGAAACACTCTGGATTTAAAAGATAATCTTGATTATAAAACTGTTGCAGCACAAATAGTCGGTAGGGATCCAAATAATTTTTTTGATTATTTAATAATTGATAAAGGGTCTAATGCAGGAATTATAGAGAATATGCCTGTTATCAGTTATAAAAAAGGAAGAAAAGCACTGATTGGGAGAGTAAGCCTTGTAACACCATTTTCTTCCAAGGTAATTACATTAAATAATCCTGAAATGAATGTCGGAGTAGTTGTTGGTAATGAAAATACTCATTGTGTTGTTCAAGGCGATAATTCATCTTTAGATTATGCTAAATTACTCTATTTACCTAAAGACTATGATTTTCCAGGTTCAAAATCATCTCTTGTTTATACTTCCGGTGATTCAATTTTTTATCCTAAAGGAATTGAAATCGGGGTGATGACTGAGGTATTACCTTCAAAAAAATATGAAATATATAATGAAGCTGTTATTAAACTTACAGAAAACTACAATAAAATAGAATTTGTACTTGTTTTAATTGTAAATTTTAAGAAAGATGATTTTAATTTGTTGGAGAATCCATTTTGATAAGAAAATTAATTATAGATGCACTATTAATTCTTTCTATTGTTGGTTTATTATATACAAGATATGTGGATATTAGTTTGTATGGTGCAAGACCTGATTTATTGTTAATTTTTGTTACATTTATTGGTTTATTTGAAGGGAAATATCATTCAATTATTTTTGGTTTTTTTGGTGGTTTAACAATAGATATTATGTCAGGTTCAAATCTATTGGGAGTAAATGCATTAATGTATACATTAATCGGATATATTGCGATTTTACCGCATAAATTATTTCATATTGAGTCTGTAATATTATCACCGATAGTCATATTTATTTTTTATCTTATAAAAGCTTTTATTTATATGATTTTAGCTTATATTTTTTTTACTACAAATTCATTGGCAGTTTATTTTAATACTATTTTTATGGGTGAATTTATATATACGATATTAATTTCTATACCTGTATTTTTCATTTTTAAAAATATATATTCATTTATGGAAAAATTAAAAAGATATGTATAATTCAAGTAATAATGATTCTTTTGAGAAAGATATTCAATTCAGATTAATTATTTTAGCACTATTTACTACATTTATACTTGTTATTATTGTTTTACGTGCAGGATATTTACAAATTGTTAAGAATACCAATTTTAGTGAAAGATCTCAAAGAAATAGAGAAGTTGTAATACGAATTCCTCCAATTCGGGGACGGATATTTTCTGATGATGGTTCTATTTTAGCTTCAAATAAAAAAATCTATAATATTATTATTGATCCGAATAATTTAAGTAAAGATCAAATTAAACGGCAAAAAACATTATTGTATTTATCTGAAATGACTGATATTGATTACCCTGATATTGAGAAAATGGTTCAAACTGCAAAAATAAAAAAAGAACGATTAACAATCGCCGAAAATGTTTCATTTACTAATTATATAAAAATCCTTGAAAATATTGATACAATGCCAGGTGTTGAGCCGGAAGAGCTTCTTATTCGGGATTATCCGAATCAACAATTAGCAAGTCACGTTATTGGCTATATTGGACCTATTAATTTTAATGAATTTTCAAAATTACAAGCTTCGGGGTATAAAAAACAGGATTGGATAGGCAAAATCGGCATTGAAAATAGTTATGAGAAAGAACTTCGTGGTAAGGATGGTTTTGTAGCTTATGAAATTGATGCAAAAATGAATGTCAGCAGAAATAATTTTGTTAGAAAAGAAGCTGCTTTACCGGGAGATGATTTATTATTGTCTATTGATTTACAATTTCAAAAAAATGTTGAAGCTATATTAGCTGATAGAGCAGGCGGTATAGTAGTAATGAAACCATCAAGCGGAGAAATACTTGCAATGGTTAGTTACCCGAATTTTGACCCGAACATTTACATACTGCAAAATCCTGAGAATTATACTAAACGAATTGAAATGTCATTAGATACTAAAGGAACTCCCTTAATTAATAGAACAATTCAGTCTGAGTACCCGCCTGGTTCAACTTTTAAAATGATTAGTTCTTTTATTATTGCAGAAGAAAATGTTGTTCCATTAACGAAATCATATTTTTGTTCTAAGAGTTTTAGATTGAACAGCCAAACTTTTGGTTGCTGGGCTTATCATGGTAATGAGAATTTTTTTGAAGCACTGGCAAATTCATGTGATACATATTATTATAATACAAGTTTACTTTTTGGTATAGAAAAGATTACTGAATATGCATCATTATTCGGTTTAGGTGCTTCTACCGGAGTTGATATTCCTTTTGAACGAAGAGGTTTTATACCTTCTGTAACTGCATTAAAAGAAAAAGGTGAAACATGGTATCTTGGAAATACATTAAATACAGTTATTGGACAAGGTGATGTTACAACAACGGTTTTACAATTAGCTGATTATGTATCTGTAATTGCTAACCGGGGTGTTTCATATAAACCACATGTTTTAAAGAAAATTATTGATCCAAATACTGGTGATGTTAAAAAAGAAATTAAACCTGAGATTCTAAATAAAGTTAATATTAGTCAGGATACTTTTTTTGTAGTAAATCAGGCTATGGGTATGGTTATAAGTCAGGGTACTGCAAATAAGGCATTTTATAATTTAAAAAGACCATTTGCAGGGAAAACAGGTACATCTGAAGTTGGTGTCGGACAAAAAAAACAAACTCATTCTTTATTTGTCGGGTTTGGACCACTTGATATTCCTATTGAGGAACAAGTAGTAGTTGCTGTTTTAATTGAATTTGAAAATGGACAACCTTTAAAATATGCCGGTAATGTTGCTGCAATGGTTTTCAGTTCATGGATACATAAAGAAGATTTTCCTGCAACCGCAAAAAGAATGTGGTATCCAGTAAAAGATAGTTATAATTAATTTATGTATCGAAGAGGCTTCGAATTGTAGTAATAGTCACGTATAAATGATTTTGCATACAGCTCAAATATTTTAAATGAATTTAAGAAAAATAGTTGTGAATTTTGATTATACATTATTATTAACTTCTATTATACTAAGTGTTGTTGGAATAGCTTTTATATATTCAGCGAATATAAATAAAAATGAGCATTTAAAAATAGAGTATTTAAAACAGATAATTTTTGCATTGGCAGGTTTGGCAGTTTTAATTTCAGTTTTGTTTATGAATATGCGGACAATGAAAAGTTCAGTTGAGATTTTTTATATTATTTGTTTTATTGGTTTGTTTTTAACGTTATTTTTTCCAAGTGTAAAAGGTCAACGGCGATTTAGTTTATTTGGCGTATCTATTCAGTTTGCTGAATTTATGAAAATAGCAGTGACATTTTATTTATCAAAATTTTATTCTTCAAATTATGTTAATATTAAATCATTGACTGTTTATTTAAAAGGCTCTCTTATTGCATTTATTCCGGTAGGTGCAATAATGCTTCAGCCTGATTTAGGGTCATCTTTAGTTTTTATCCCAATAATTCTTGCTATATCATTTGTTGCAGGTATTAGAAAAAGATATTTATTGTATACCGTATTATTTTTTTTTACCGTTGGTTTTATACCAATTATCACAACAGTTAATAGTTTATTTTTTAAAAATGAAAATGAAATTATTTATCTTATGACTAATATGAAATATGTTATTCTTGTTTTTATTTTTCTTTTTATTACAATCGCAATATCTATTCTGGCATATTTAGATATTATTAAAGGAATTTCAAATAAATTTAAATTATTATTTTACTGGTTTGTTTTTTTTGCTTCAATTGCTTTTTTTGGATTACTATTATCTTATCCGGTTAATAAGTTTGTTTTGAAGGGGTATCAGAAAGACAGATTATTGATTTTTTTTAATCCATATTCTGATCCTATGAATAGTGGATATAATATTATTCAAGCAATGACGGCCATTGGTAATGGTGGTTTTTCGGGAAAAGGCTGGCAAAAAGGTGAAATGATTCAAAATTTATTTGTACCGGAACAATCAACTGATTTCATTTTTCCAGTTATTGCAGAAGAACTTGGTTTTCTTGGTACCGTTTTAATCGTTTTTTTGTATGGTTTATTTTTCTTCCGAGGTTTTTATATTGCGATCAACTGTAAGGATTTGTGGTCTTCATGTGTAACTGCCGGATTATTATCCTATTTATTATTTCATATTCTTCAAAATATCGGAATGTGTATTGGTATAATGCCTGTTACCGGTATTCCTTTACCATTTATTTCCTATGGTGGAACATTTATCGTATCATGTTTTTTAACTACGGGATTATTATTAAATTTTCATATAAATAGATTTCAATATTAAATAGGATTTAGAATGTTTAGCGAAATAGAGAAAGATTTAATTTTTGTTGAGAAGCCGGCACGCTATATTGGAAATGAAGCCGGCATCCCAAAAAAAGATTTTACAAATACAAATGTAAGAATGGTTATTTCATATCCTGATATTTATGAAATTGGAATGTCAAATAATGGAATTAAAATATTATATGATATTGTTAATAAGATTGAATATGCTTCATGCGAACGTGTATTTTCAGTGTGGCCTGATTTTGAGAAATATCTGCGTGACAAAAAGTATGATCTGTATTCATTAGAAACAAAAACCCCATTACATCAATTTGATATTGTTGGGATATCAATACAATACGAATTATTATTTTCAAACTTTTTAAATATAATTGATTTGGGGGGAATCCCGTTACGACGTGAAAATAGAATCGAAAGTGATCCGATTATAATAATTGGCGGTCCGGCTGTTTCAAATCCTGTTCCTTATTTCCCATTTGTTGATTTAATTGTAATTGGTGAAGGGGAGGAAGTAATTGCGAAGATTATTTCTAAAATTGATCAATTAAAAAAATTAAATAGATCAAGAAGTGAAAAAATTAAGCATTTATCAGAGATTCCAGGAGTTTTGAGTCCTGAATATTCAGAAAATAAAGTTACAAGACAGGTTTATACCAACTTTGAAAATGATAAAGGTGTAGATATTTCGATTATTCCATCGATTGATATAGTTCAGAATAAGCTTGTTGTAGAAATAATGCGTGGTTGTCCTAATAAATGCAGATTTTGTCAGGCCGGCGTTTTATATAAACCGTATCGTGAAAAAAATACTCAGACAATTATGGATTCTATCGAAAAAGGTTTACGATTAACCGGTGTCAATGAAGTAACATTTGCAAGTTTATCAAGTGGAGATTATACTTATATTGTCGAATTATGTGATTACTTTAATGATTTATATTCAAAAAAAGGTATTTCTGTTTCATTACCGTCTTTAAAGGTTGAATCATTTGATATTGATATTCTTGATAAAATATCATTAATTAGAAAGTCAGGTTTAACGTTCGCCATTGAATCAGGTAGTAATGAAGGTCAGTTGTCAATTAATAAAATGGTTGATATTGAGAAAATATATTCAATTATTGAATATGCTATTAAAAAGGGCTGGCGTCTTGTTAAATTTTATTTTATGGTGGGATTACCGGATGATAATGATGATGTA
>Ga0209319_1000891_pt1 | contig 30038 bp, 23 predicted proteins | sample RifGroE2_FD_184000 | JGI IMG/M metagenome (GOLD analysis project Ga0209319, IMG submission 184000) | Groundwater microbial communities from Rifle, Colorado - Groundwater E2 (SPAdes) (version 2) | ecosystem: Environmental > Aquatic > Deep subsurface > Groundwater | place: Rifle, Colorado, United...
ATATCGTTTATTCCTTTCAATGCGCGGATCGGTTATTTCAGAAAAAATAAATTCAAGCTTTGCTTCTACCATGGCTTCTCCTTAAAAATAAGAAGTAGCATGTCTAAGAAAAGATCGTTAGTCTACACTTTTATATGCGTAAGCCCTGATCAAAAGATTGTTTATCATTCTCGAAAGATTTTTTATGCATATTGTTGTTTTGATAACGGTTGCCAATATTGAAGAAGCGAATTTGATATCTGAGGCGCTTGTAAAACAGCAGTTGTGCGCCTGCGTTAATATGGTTAAAGGTTTAGATTCAATTTTTTTGTGGAATGGGAGCTTGGATAGAGCGGATGAAATTTTGTTGGTAGCAAAATCGCATGATTCAAAATTTGATGAGATTGTTTCATGTGTCAAAGCAATTCACTCATACGAATGTCCGGAGATTATTTGTATGCCTATTGTTGCAGGCAGTAAAGAGTATCTCGAATGGATTGATGCATCAGTGAACATTGCAAAAAAGTAATGGCCCCATCCGTAAAGATGAACCCATGAGCAATAATCATATTGGTTTGACTGCAACGATTATTTCTCGTCGGTTTGCACGGCCCACTGGATGCCAAACTTGTCGGTCAAGCTACCGTACAGTCCGAAAAATGTATCTTCGAGTGGATGTGCGATTTTGCCACCTACGGCAAGTTTTGCAAAAAATATTTTTAATTCTTGAGCTGGCCCGCCGTTGATGCAGAGGGTAATCGCAGTGCCCGGGACCAATTTTTCAGATGACATCAAATTGTCAGCGGCCATAACGATCAACTCGTTTTTTTCTAACACAGAGTGCATGATCTGATTGTGCTTTTCTGTTGGTACTTGAGCAGCCATTTCTGATTCGCCAGCGGTCGAGAGCATGAGCTCGCCACCCAAGCATTCGCGATAAAAGGTCATTGCCTCGCGACAGTTGCCATTAAACGTTATGTACGGAGTAAGTTTCATTTCTGTACCTTTCAAAAATCGTTGAGCAATGAATGTAAGAATGTACGGAAAGTGTACCAAAAAAATATGTGTAAACAGATTTTATTGTGTCTTCTTTTTCTTTTTTGATATATTTGCGCGAAGTATATCTTTTGGTCGCAATTATGAGGAGATTTTATGTTGCTAAATTGGGCGCTTATTTTTTTGGCGTTTGCTCTGATAGCGGGAATTTTGGGTTTTACTGGTCTTGCACGAGAAAGTGCTGGAATAGCAAAAATACTTTTTGTTGTGTTTCTCGTGATCTATATTGTGTCATTGTTTTTTTATCACATGTAAAACGCAACAACATGTGCTGTAAAAAGAAGCTGGGTTCATCAGCAAAGATGAGCCCAGCAACAAATAATCGTGTAAAACGTTCGACACGTTATTCTTTTTCTATCGCGCTTTCACGGTCCAAAATTTCATTGATAAACGCGGTTTTTTTTCGATAGTACTTTTGCGTGCTCAAGCCGCGCCCCGCCTCTTTGAGCATGCGATATGCCTCAAGAGTTTCATGATGCGTTTTGAGATAACTCTCAAATCTGCAGCAATCGATCCAGCCTTGGCTCTGCTGGTTAATAACAAACACTTCTACTTTTGTCCCATCGACATGGGTAACAAAGCGTGCGCGCTCAAGCGGGTACCTGCTGCCTGGTTTTTCAAAGATTTGTGCTACTTTATCAACGATCTGGTCAAACTGTTCAGGTCGCACCGGAATGTAGACATCAAGCTCACCCTGGCCAGAAATGCCCATGTTCGTTGAACCACAATGCTCTACGACTGTCTGCTCGCCAAGCGTGGTTTGTATGCGATTTTTTATTTTTTCAAACTTTTCGGCAGCATGTGGATCAGCGGGGTGTATCTCGATACTGTCGGTGTCGTTGAGGTACGCAAGCCATGTTTCTTGAGCTGGTGTAAGCATAGTTGATCCTTGCGTTATTCTTGTTCTGCTGTGCCGCCAATTATCTTACCCTGAACTTTTGCATCGTTTTTCAGAACAACGATTCCATTTTCATTCTCAAAGGTGATATTGCCATCAACGGTTGAGTCGATCAACGTAACAACTATTTTTCTGCCATATGATTGCTTCAGGGTGATATTTTTGAGGGTAGAGTTTTTGATCGTTATTTCTTCAGAATGCGCCATAAGGTCGGCCATAGTGCTCTTATCGATATACGCCTGACCGTGCACATGCGTAGTTCCTAATATACTGCCTCTTTTTATATTCAGCTGTCCGTGTACGACGAGATCACCACTGACGTCGATGCCCTTTAAGTTTGCTTGACCATGTATGGTTACATCGTCAGCGCATACGATGTCATGCAATGTTGCCTGTCCGTGTATGGTAATTGCGCCCTTAACTTTAAGATCGCTGCCATGCAGTCGGCCGTAGACGGCCAATGGGCCGTTTATGGTCATGTCATCAAGATCGGTTGTGCCATGGATCGTGAGGTTATTGACCGTTCTGCTTTTGATTTCTGTCGATCCAAATTTTTTATACATAAACTCTGTTCGAAACAGCGGCGCGTATTTTACCATGACCCAGTCGGGGAACAGCGAATATTTTATGCTATTAACCAGTGCAAGCGCGAGCATGCATGCAATAAAAAATGCGATGATTGTGGTGATGCTCTGGCGATGAGTATAGATGAGCCAAATTAAAAAAATAAGTGCGAATGTGCCCATTAGAGGGATAGGAATAATTGCTGACAAGAGGGCAAAGATAATCGAAAACGTGATGATTGTTGCGATGGCTTTAATGAACGCCCAAATGAGCCAACCGACAAATGTAACCATATCAGAAACAACAGTCTCAATCTTGTGAAATATGTTTTGATTGTCCATAAAAAATTTCTTTTTTTTGAGGGTTAAGAATGTAAAACAATTTTCAAAATTTTATGATTGAATGTTATTTTGCATTCCTGCTGGGCAGAGATCTGTAGCGCTGGCAGAAGCGATAATACTTTGGAATTCACCAGAGTCCATGTTCAGCAGTTTCCTGCGAGCTGTTTCTACAATGTCCATCGCTCCTTTTGATCCCCCTGGAAGTTTTCTCAAAATAGAGGTATATGTTTTCATTTGTTTAAAATCATGTATTGCAACACAATAGGTGCCCATGAAATAGTAAAAGGCCTTAAATTCTGACGCGTGAAAAGTTTGCCTTTCAGGGTATAGTTGATTAAGTGTTCTTGCACCTTTCAAAATTTGGTGAGCACGCTCTGGATCACCTTGACGTAAAAAGTAAAAGCCATATTCAATGAGCCCAAAAAGATATGTGGGGAATTTTTCAACGGTTATTTTTAGTGTGTTGATTGCTTCGCGATATTTTTTGCTTTGTGTCTGTATGACGAATAGATAGTTGTAGACCGAAGGAATGTTTGGGTGCGTGACAAGAAAATTTTTAATGACTTGTTCAGTATGTACCGTGTTATTTTGTATCATAGAATAAAGTTCATCCAATGAGTCTAATTCTTCGTTTGATAATTCTGACGAAGGAAGTGGATCAAAGGTTATCGTACTTGTTTCTATGGCGACATTATCATCTGGAATATTCACCTTGTGTATGCAGCAGTGTTTATATTTTTTGCCACTTAAACACGAACATGGCTCATTACGCCCGATTTTTTTTTCTGACAAAAACGATAGGATCATTTTTTTTCGTTGATCTTGCTCTTGAATAAACTCATCAAAATTTTTAAAATTTTCATTATCGTCTAGTTGCGCTTTAGATGGTTCTTTTTGTACATGAAAAGCAAAGAACCGATCTATTTTTTCTTTGATGTCATCGATACAATCTTGCTGTTTTTTTTGGAGATCGTCTAAGACATTATCTATGCTAATAATTTCTGTATCAACGAGCCGTGCTCCGAATAATTCTCTTATTTCTTTTATGCACTCTCCTGGCCAAATATCGCAACAGGTGATTATTACAAAAGCATTCCACTCTTCTGTGCTATCCGTGCATTCCAAACCGTTTAGTAAAAGTTTTTTTAGGTAGGCAACGAATTCCTCTCGCGCTATGGTGTTTAAAGCAACCATTGTTCTGCACGCATCTAAGCAGGCACTGCGAATATATACATCTAATCTATCATTTTCGATAATTGATTGAAGGATTTTCCATTGTCCGTTGCATGTCAGGGCTAGGGCCTTAGGCAATTCTTCAGTGACAAAATCACCTCCTAGTCCATTATCAATGAACTCACGGGGTAGTAAGCAAAGCTTGTGCATTAAAGGAAAAAGAAGAGGTTCTTTTAAGCGCGCAAGTAGTATTATACTCCAATAAAAATCATTGGGATCATTGAGCTCTAAATATATTTCAGCAGAGCAACGATCAAGGTGATGTTGAACAATAGGCAAAAGCCGTTGGCATAACTCATTTTTATGTTTTTCAATGAGGCTCAGATCTTGGGAGCTTAACTTTTTTTCTGTTTGAGTAAAAAGATCGTTAAGCAATTGATCGAGTTCGGTAGTGATTTGATTGTTCATATTGTACTTTTTCAAAAAAAAGAATATTATTTTGGCCGCAAAAGGTGAAACTCGTGTAGATGAGTATAATTGTACCATGTTGTGCACGTGATCGCATCAAATTTTGTTTTGCATCGAATTTAAAAAATCCTCTTTTGTAAGTTCTTCGTTCGTTTCTTCTGTATGTACGAGCCCATACAGTGCTTTTCCCTTGTTTTCGACATATGCCCATGCACGATCGCCATAACTGTAATGCCACCACTCATACCCATAATTAACAAGACCAGCTTGTGCAGCTGCATCTAAAAGCATTTTGCGATTTTGAGTTTGTTCGACAGATATATTTTCTGAGAGCGTTTTTGCTTGATCATTTGGTCCAAAAATAACACCAAACTTTCCGAGATCTAATAGTTCCATTGTGTCGTTTGCATTACGAGTAAATAACATGAAGTCTATGGCTGCACCGGTGCAATGTACCGGAATATTATCGATGAATGGAGAAACGAATTTGCACGTTTCGCTATAAACCCCTTCCAAACCCTTGAAGGATTTATCTGGATGTGTCTGAGCAAGTTCGGTGAACTTTTTTACGAAATATTCTTTTTGTTTCCATAACGGTCTATATCCCTCAAAGACAGCAAGACCCACGTTTTCAGGCAAATATGAAAGCAAAAGCAATAAGTGCTCATACAAACCTTGTCTCACTTTACCAGCGTCATTGTGCCCAGGGTTGTACTTTGAATCAAAGGCAGTAAGAGGAACAATGCGTTTATTGTTTGTCTCGTACAGATCAACAAGTGGTTCGCCGCATTCTTCAATTTTTATGTGGGTGATGCAGGGGGATACGATGGGTAATGATAAGATTTTATGAGCGGGAATGCCATTATCGTCAGACAATTTTTCATATTTTTGAGTTATTGATGCGATAAATTCAGGATTGATATTTTGCTCCATGCCAATGTAAACAGCAGGGTCGAGATGATCACCAACAAAATTTGAAGTATTGAATCCATGTTTTTTATAAAAATCTATGGCATGAGTATTTAATCTTCTGGTAGCCAGTGTAATGTTGTAGCAGTCCTTCCAGTTATTCAAGAATGCATACATCAAAAATTGTCCTATGCCTAAATGTTGATATTCTGGATCTACGGCTAATTGCCAGAGATATACGCGTTCCGGTTTTTTATAGAATGCCGCAAACCCCACAACATCTCCATTTTGTTTTTTTGCTGAGATAAAGAATGTGTCGGGTTTGTGAGAATTAAAATCATTTTGTACATTTTCGAATGCTGCAGTTAAAAAACTTGCGAGAGAAGGATATTGTTTAAGAATCATCTGCTCGATTTCTGTACCTTGATAAGCTTTTGTGAACGTTTTATTAAAAACAGTTTGTTCTTTATCAAGATTTTCTTTGCATACAGCTAAAATGATACGAGTTTCATCATTACAGGTTACTTGCCAGTCAGCATATGTTTGGCAAAAAAAACAGAGAAGACACAGAATTGACGGTGCAATACTCAGTTTCATAAAAATCTTTTCGAACAAAAAATTATTTACAACAACTCATCAAAAGTCACGTCAAGTACAGCATACTGTTGCCAACCGTGATAATCAAAATGCCACCACTCGGTTGGTTGAGGTTCAAAGTTATGCTTTTCCATAATGAGCTCAAGCATTTTGCAGTTTTTGCGAATTTCATCTGAATGCATTGAGGGGTATTGGCGCAGTGCTTGCTCGGAAAATTCATCATAATCTGATGGCATCTCAAGTTCGGCTCCTGTGCCGAGGTGTATAAGTGTAAGATCGACTGCCGTGCCACGACAGTGACGAGGCGCTGCATTTGGGTTGGCAACATACAGTGCACGTTCTGTTTCATCAGGCCATCGCTCGCTCAAAAGATCCCAAAATTTTTTTTGTACCTCGAGCGGGCGGTATCCATCAAATACTTTTATGCCAAGTCCAAGCGGCTCGAGTTCTTTAGCAACTGCTGCGAGTGCATGTGCAACTTCAGTTCTCAGGTAACAACGAGCGCTTGGGTAGACGATCTTGCCAGTAAAATTGTTTGTCGTTGCATACCGAATATCAAGACGGATGCTTGAATTGATTGTGACAAGTTCGACTAATTCGTTTTTATCTTGTTTCATATGATTTACTTTGGATTGTGGTATAGAACAGATAGGGCTTTTGAGGGTCCATGGCTAGCAAATTTTTTTGTTGTAAATAATCAATCGTGTGTTTGAAAAAAAACATTTGATTGCGAAAAAAGATTGGAGAATTTAGAGTTTTTTGTGAAAAAATTCATTTGAGAAAGCTTCCGCCGTCGCTCCAAGGGCTATGTCGGACAAGGGCGTGCCAACCGTTGCAGGTGTTTATCAATTTTGTGATAAAAGTATTTTTCATTAAAAAAGTTGGCGTGCCAACCGTAGCTTTAGCGTAGGTTGGTGGGCCGCGTTGGAATCGAACCAACAACCCACAGATTAAGAGTCTGTTGCTCTGCCAATTGAGCTAGCGACCCAGCTTTTTAACTAAATAAATCTTTTAAACCTTCAAAGAGCTTGACTGCATACCAGCTCAATGGTGGACGGCCAAGCATTCTGAGGCCTTTGTTCACCAAAAAGAGTCCGAATATGAGAGCTAAAACGTACAATATAAAGCGAAAAAAAACAAGCAGCATGATGAAACTGCCGAGAACGATAAGGCCGATGCTTTTCCAGTACTCGCGATCGTGCGATTGGAACTCTTGATAGAGATCTTTGAGATGACGCATGCAAAAACCTCATTGTTTTTATTGGCGTCCCCAAGGGGATTCGAACCCCTGTTTCCGCCGTGAAAGGGCGATGTCCTAGACCGGGCTAGACGATGGGGACGTAAAAGAATTTTGAGTACCAGAATGCGCTTTTAACAGCGTAATCAGACTTACCAGACAAGGCTTTAAGCGTAGTCTGGTGAGCCGCGTTGGATTCGAACCAACGACCCACAGATTAAAAGTCTGTTGCTCTACCACCTGAGCTAGCGGCTCACAAATTCTATGTTGTATTTCAATACTTATGGCAATCGCCATTCATGACAAGACAAATTTTATCTTAAAGATCGATCTATCCATTGTCAAGAAAAGAAGCGCAAATTAAATCTTTTAGAGTGTTTTTTTTGACAAACCTCTTGTGTTATCGTCGATCTTAACGATGTTTTTTGGGGGAGAGGTTTTTATGAAAAAAAATTTATTATCGTGGTTTTTGTTGATACTTTCAGCACTTATGTACGGGTGCGCTTTTATATTTTCATCTTTATGGTGGCTTACGCTTATTTTTCTGATACCGCTTTTGTACTTGGTTATACACAGACTGGGTGATTCATGCGAAGTATTGTCTTATTCTGAAGCACTCGTGTGGTCCAGTGTTTCTATGCTGCTGCATTTGAGTGGTATCGGCTATTCTGTGATGAAATCAGGCCCCAGTGCATTTTGTTTTCAATGTATGCGTCTGATACCTTTGGTGCCCATATTTTGTTATGTAGTTTTTCTTAGTTCTACATGGCTATGGCTCAGTGCTCGCTTAATACAGATTCGAGTAGTTTGCGAGCTTGGACCCGTGCGCATAATTATTTTTATTGAGGCATTAGCATTATATTTTTATGCAATGGTTCACTGGCTTATGTGCGTTTTTGGCCGTTGTGAGGGATATACGTTAATAGATCCTATGCTACCATTGGCGAGAAAACCTTTTTTTCTCTACCCCATGATTGTGTTGGATCATTTTATAAGTCTTTCTCTTTTGGTCGGGTTTGCTGCGCTGTGTGCTGTTACGTTGTATTTTTTTCGACATGCGCAGTATAAAAAAATGCTTTTTGTGGTATGTGGCAGCGTGGGAATAGTTTGCTTATGGATGAGTCTTGCTTTTTGGATGGGACAAAAAATTCAAGCATATGATCCATCTAACGTAAAAAAAGTGGTTAATCGAATTGTGCACTGTGTCGGTTTTTTCCCTGTTTCAAAGAATACGATTACTGATGCATGTGAGGCCATGAGAGACCATTTTACAAAGGCATTGGCTGCTCATCCAACCGCCGATATTATTTTGACGCATGAGACAGTCTGCCGTATGGATCTGCTCGAGTACACACAATCATGCGCTCGCGCATTTGCCGCCCAAGCTCTCGGTAGACCCGCTCATGTGCTTATTGGGGCTTTTCGGTGGAACGGGGATATGTTCCATAACACCGTGTACTGGTTTTATGATGGAGTGTTGAAAAATTTTTACGATAAACGTCATGCAATGGCGGTTGAAGAGCGGTTGCCATGGTTTTTGCAAAATGCGTTTTTTAAGCAGGTGTTTTTTGGAAAGCTCGAGCAAATAACGCCGTCTAAAGAAACCAGAAAAGTTTTTAAGTTGTCAGATGACATAGTGTGCGTACCGTATATTTGTTCAGAATTTTTCTTTAATAAAAAGCCCGACGAGCCTCAAGATATAAAAGCTCGTCGGTATACGATTCTTGCGATGTGCAATGATATGTGGGCGCGTGCAGAATTTTTAAAAGATCTTATGGCTTTACATGCACGATTTAAAGCTATTTATTGGCAACGACCGGTGGTGTATTGTGCTTTTTGCAGAGGTTTGTTTATAACTCCAGCTGGTGAGGAATACGTTCTTGCTCAATATATGTTCCCCGATGGGCCTGGATACCGAACTGAATGATTCGATCCAAAAATTCAACGGGCGATAACCCTATTTCTGCAGCCTGGTGGAATATACAAGTTGCTGGCGTAAGCCCTGGGAGAGTGTTTACTTCAATGATAACGATACGCTCATTTTTTGTAGGACTTTCTTGTGCTGTTTGATAGAAACAGTCAATACGTGCGTAACCTTGGCAGTCAAGAGCGCAGTATGCATCACGCATGGTTGTACCAATTTTTTCGAGAACTATTTGTGGAAGAAGGGCGGGCGTTTGATTTTCCCCTGCTCCGATTAAAAATTTTTCTTCAATCGAAAGAATGTCTTTACCGCGAACTGTTTGACTTGCAGGTAATGCACGTGGTTTTTTTGATCCAGAACTGTTACCAAGAACCCCTACCGTGAGTTCTGTGCCGTCGATGAACTCTTCAATGAACGCATACTTTTTGTTGCCTCGAGCAAGTGATTCAATCGCTTTAACAAAATCTTCATCTGAGGATATTTTGGCAACCATCATACTGCAGCCATCGTCATGAGGCTTTACGATACAGGGATAAGATATGTTTTGCTTGCTGAGCTCTTGTGAGATGTTTGTTTTAAGATTTAATGCTTCATCGATTGGCATTAAAATATGTTCTGGAACTGTAAATCCACGTTTTTTTAAAAACATGTTTGATGCATATTTGTCCATGCACAGAGCGCTCGTGGTGATTGATGAGCCATTGTATGGTAAATCGAACTCTTCAAGAAGTCCCTGTATGGTACCATTTTCGCCTTCACCGCCGTGAAGTCCCAAAAATATAAAATCAAAAGATTCTTTGAGTGTATGCCACAACTGCTCTGATGCTTTATCGAGCGTTTGTGATATCTCAAACGTTGAGTTAAGTGCGAGTTGTTTTTGATTTATGCGATAGAGTTTGAGGTCAAGATCAAGGAACAGTGGCGTGACGTCATATTTTGCAGGCGAGAGCTTGTAGCAGACGTTTCGACCAGATTCAAGGGCTACCTCGCGTTCATTTGTTCGTCCACCGGTGATAACGCCTACGCGCATGCGAGCTTGCGATACCTTTTCTGAGGATTCCGTAAGATTTTGTATCATGCCATATTTCCTTAAATCGGTTTCCAAAAGGTGGTTGATGAGCATGGTATGTGAAAGATTATCCTGAGCAGCCTGTAAAAAGACAAAGCTGGTAGGTGTCATGCCCGAAAGGGTGTTGGGATCAAAAATATAAATGTCGTTATTTTTTGTTATGATTCCGTCGATTCTGCCAAGCGTTTCAAAATTGAGAGCCTTCATAACCTGGCATGCGGTGTGCTGAATTTTTTCTTGGATGCTTTTGTCACAGCGTGCAGGTGTATGCTTTATGGCTTTGCCGGGCATATATTTTTGTGCATAATCAAAAAAGCCATTTTGACGTTCTATTTCAGTTGGCACAAAAGGCATGAATGTGTTATTCATCGTATCTTCTATGACAATGCACGAAAATTCCATTCCTTCGATGTATTCCTCTACAAGCACATCTTCAATTTTTTGTTTACCATCGAGTACTGAAACGCTACATGATGCTGCTTTCCACAAAGCTTTTATTACATCAACACGCGCATCAATTGATTCGATCAGGCTGATTCCAATAGACGAGCCTTCGAATCGAGGCTTTATAATAAGTTTACTTCCAAGATTCGCTTCTTTTATGCGATCAATACTAGCGTCAAAATTTTCTGCAATAATCTCTTGAGCCGTTATGCACACCGAACGCGGAGTTTTGATACCCTGTTGAGCCAAAAAATATTTTTGACGCTCTTTATCCATGCCCAGTGAGCTTGCATATACCTTTGAACAGCAATAGGGGATGCCCAACATGGTAAGCAATCCTTGCATGCGGCCATCTTCTCCGTAGCGTCCATGGAGCGCTATGTACACAATGTCGACATATGTTTTAAGTTCGTCCCAGGTGCATTTTTGTGCTTCTGTGTCGAGTCTGTGTAAAAAATCGCTCGTTTTCCCACGATGCAAAAAACGATACGGAAACTGGTAAAGCACGTTATCCATGGTCAAAAATAAAGGAACCACATCAAAGCGTGAAGTATCCAGGTGATCGCAAATCGTGCGTCCTGATGCGAGCGAAACTTCACATTCACGTGATCTGCCACCCATAAGAACGCCAACACGTATTTTTTTTGAGACTGCGGTAGACATAAAAAACCTTTAATCAGGAATAGGAAATTGTGATGCTATTTTTTCTATCAAATTTTTGAGGTATTCTGTTGGACCATTTTTAAGACATGCATCTATACCATCAACTATGTTTAAAAGAGCTTCTGGGGAGATTTTGCGTGTCGTTATTGCAGCGGTACCCAAGCGTATACCGCTTCCGGTGAACGGTTTTTCGTAATCATCTGGTATAGTGCTGCGGCTTGTGATAATTCCAATGTGTTCTAACTTTTCTTCAGCAGCTTTTCCATCAATTTTTTGTGGGCGCAGGTCAATAATAAAAAGGTGCGTATCAGTTCCCCCTGATACAATAGTATACCCGAGTTCTTTAAATCGTTGAGTCATGATCTGTGCGTTGTGCAGCACTTGTTTTTGATATTCTTTAAATTCTTGTGTAGCGGCCGAATCGAAACAAATACCTTTTGCCGCAATGACATTCATAAACGGACCGCCTTGAATACCGGGCATAACAGCCCTATCGATTTTTTGTGCGAACTCTTTTTTGCACAAAATAAAACCACCGCGAGGCCCGCGAAGAGTTTTTTGAGTTGTTCCTGTGACACAATCAGCATAACCAACAGGGTTTGGATACAAACCTGCAACAATAAGCCCAGCAACATGCGCAATGTCAGCAATAAAAATAGCGTTTGTTTGGAGTGCGATTTCTGCAAGACGTTCAAAGTTAATTTTGCGGGAATATGCGGATGCTCCGGCCATGATAATTTTGGGGCGGTATGATTGTGCGAGTCTTTCTATTTCGGCATAATCCATAAATCCAGTTGCGTAATCAACTTTGTATGTGAGCGCTTGGTACACGCTGGACGAGAAACTTGCTTTATTGCCATGAGTCAAGTGGCCACCAGAAAACATATGCATGCCAAGAATACGGCTCCCCGGTTCAGCAAATGCCATGTATGCCGCCATGTTTGCCCCTGAACCAGAGTGAGGTTGCACGTTTGCATGCATAAGATCATGTGGATCAAATAATTTTTTACAGGATTTGATGGTGCATTCTTCTATACTATCTACGATGTTGCAGCCTGCGTAATACCTTTTTTTTGGGTATCCTTCGGCATATTTATTACCCAAAAGTGACCCAAGCGCAGAGCGAACTGCCTGTGGAGCATAATTTTCTGAAGCAATAAAACTAAGCTGCAAATTCTGGCGAGACTCTTCCAGAGCTATAAGATCAGATATGGAACAAATGTGGTCATTTTTTTCATATTGCATTTTTGACTCCATTTTTTATACTGCAAAAAGGAGAAAAGCTTCTTTGACTATAACACTTTTTTTGTTTTTGTGGCAGACGCCATTCCAGGTACGAATAAGTACGAGTTACCTGGGCGATTAAACTTCGAGGATAAATAAAGAGCTTGGGCCCGCTCAGATATACTCATGTTTTATGTGAGCAAATTGCGTTATATGCAATCATGGATGTGTAAAGTTTAGTGGATTTCGCTATATTAAGGATTTTTTATGATCATTGCAGGTGATTTACGACGCGGTAGCAAATTACTCTTTAACAATGAACCATACGTGGTTGTTGATTTTCAGCTGGTTAAGCCCGGCAAAGGCGGCACATATTTGCGTACAAAAATGCGTAATTTAATTACGGGTTTGGTGCGTGAAGAAACTTTTAGAAGTGCCGAAAAACTTGAGTCGCCAGATCTTGAGAGTCGTCCTATGCAGTTTTTGTATGCTGATGATGGTGCATACAATTTCATGGACCAACAAAGTTACGAGCAAATTACTCTGGACCACGAGCATGTGGAAGATGTTGTAGGTTTTCTTAAAGAACAAGAAACGTACGATATTCTATATTTTGGTGATCGTCCTATCGCTATAACTCCACCAATGCACATGAACCTTTTGGTTACTGAAGCACTTCCTGGTGTAAAAGGTGATACGGCACAAGGTTCAGCAAGCAAGCCAGTGACCCTTGAAACAGGAATGGTGTTAAACGTGCCTCTTTTTGTTGAAGAAGGCGATATTTTACGTATCGATACACGTGATCGTAGTTATATAGAACGTGTGAATAAGAAGTAGGTTTCCACATGGACATTATATTACCTCTCATTTCCGTTTCTAGTCTTTCTATGCGCGAACAGCGAGCGGTTTTATTGTCCGCATTATATGCCCTTGATAGCCTTGATTATGATGTTTCTGCCGGCTCTGTTTTTAATGGGTTTTTTAATGATTTTGCTATTCAAACAGAATCAGCTGACGCAGTATTTAAAGAAGCTGAGTCTATTATTGTTCAACGCAATGATCTTGATGAGCAAATTAAGCCACTTTTGGATAACTGGCGTTTTGATCGTTTGAGTGTTTGTACAAAATTGATTTTGCGCATGGGCCTTTGGGAGCTCGTAAACACCCAAACAAGTCCTACGGTGATTATTAATGAGGCCGTTGAACTTGCTAAGGGTTTTGCCGAAACCGATGCGTACAAGTTTGTTAATGGCATTCTTGACGAATGGACCAAACGAAACAAAAAACAGGATGAAGAAGAACATGTTTAAGTTTTTTCCTGTTTCTGCTCACACAGACCATATTATGCCCGGTGGCACGTTTGTATGCATTAAAGGGTACAAACTCAATGGTATCGATTTCATCCCACAGGCTCTTGAGTATGGCGCACGTACAATTGTGATTGAAAAATCTCAAGAAGTGCCATCAGATATGCTTATGTTAATTAAATCAGCGCAGGCGCAGGTTGTGTATGTTGACGATGCTCGTGCCGCTCTTGCTGATTTAAGCGCTCAGGCAGCAGGATATCCGGCAAAAAAGTTGCGCATCATAGCGGTAACGGGTACCAAGGGTAAAACGACCAGTGCTTTTCTTTTGAGGCATATGCTCAAAAAAGCTGGATACTCTGTTGCTATGCTCAGTACCGTGCATAATAGTATAGCAAAATTCACTCATAAAGACACTCTCACCTGTCGATCTGGATATGCGCTTAATAATCAAATTGATACAAGTCAATATGGCGAATGCCATGTCAACGAAGAAATTTTTCCCTCAGAGCTTACTACCGCTCAACCCGATTATGTGCACCAATTTTTAAAAACATGTGTAGATAAAGGTGTTGAATGGGTTGTTTTGGAAGTTGCTGCACAGGCTTTCTCTCTCGAACGTGTTCGAGGAATTTTTTTTGATGCTGCGATATATACAAACTTTACACCTGAACATGGTGAGTTTTACCCAACGCTCAAAGAGTATGCCCAAGCTAAGGCACGTATACTGGAGCATCTGAAGCCTGATGCGCCGCTTATTTTTAACGCAGATAATCAGGCGGTTGCTCAAAGTGTTGGTTTTTATTCTTCTGCCATTGGTGTGACAAAAAATGACCTAACAAATCGCCCATATCCCGAGTCGATCATGGGCGTATACAATTTGTGGAACATTCATATGGCTGCATTGTGTCTTGCACGCGTGCTTCCGCAATATTCTGCTGAGCACTATCAACAGCTTGTTATGGACTTTGCAGGTGTTCCGGGCAGACTCGAAAAATATGTTTTAAAAAATGGAGCATGTGTCTATATCGATTATGCACATAGTTCAGCAGCGGTTGCAGCTGTTTTAAGTGCCCTACGTGAAAAGACCGATCATTTAATTGTAGTGAACGGATGTGGTGGCGATCGTGATAAAACAAAAAGACCGTTGATGGGTTGTGACTCGGCTGCGTGGGGTGATCTGGTGTTTATCACTTCGGACAATCCTCGATCGGAAGATCCTATGGCAATCATAACAGATATGCTTGCCGGAATACCCCCAGCTCATATGTATAAAGTTGTAGTAGAAGTTGATCGTGAAAAAGCAATACGCGCTGCATGCGCTCAAGCGAGTCCATCTTCCATTATTGCGCTGTTGGGCAAGGGCCCTGACGAATATGTTATAATTAAGGGTGTAAAATACCCATTCAGTGAAAAAACTATAATTGCGAACTTATAGCTTTAAAAATCGAATGCTATAAAGCAGTCTTTTAACCTAAGCTGTTTTTGGGGCATACTAAGTCGTGTAAAAAAAGATTCTTTTTGTTTTTTTAGCAAATGAACGGGAGATTTGTCCTATGATAGCAAAAATTCTCGCTCGTGTGTTTGGTACTGCAAACCAACGAGCTCTTAAGCATGCGCAATCTATCGTTGCTCATATCAATGCATATGAACCAGAAATGATGAAGCTTTCTGATCAACAAATACGTGCAAAAACGGATGAATTTCGTGCAATGCTTTCTAAGGGTAAAACGCTTGATGACATTTTGCCACAGGCGTATGCGCTTGTTCGTGAGGCGTCTCGCAGAACCATTCAGCAACGTCCTTTTGATGTACAGCTGATTGGTGCAATAGCGCTTCATGAAGGCAAAATTGCTGAAATGAAAACTGGTGAGGGTAAGAGTTTAACCGCTACGCTTGCTCTATACCTCAATGCATTAGGTGGCAAAGGAGTCCATCTAGTTACCGTCAATGATTATCTTGCACGACTTCACGCGGAACTGTTTAAGCCTATTTATGACATGCTGGGTGTATCTGTTGCGGTGCTTCAAAATGACATGTCTGATGAAGATCGCATTAAGGCTTATCAGGCCGATATTTTGTATGCAACAAATAATGAGCTTGGTTTTGACTATTTACGCGATAACATGAAATTTCGGCTCGAGGATTATGTACAAAAAGATCTTACCTACGCAATCGTTGACGAAATCGACTCGATATTAATTGATGAAGCACGAACACCGTTAATTATCTCTGGATCATCAGAAGCAAGTAGTAAATTATATGATGATGCAAACGCTGCAATATTACGTCTTAAAGATGTTGAGCATTATGAAGTTGACCACAAGGAGCGTACTGCTCATTTGACTGAAGCCGGTATTGATATTGTTGAACATGCGTTTGGTATAAAAAATTTGTATGCACCTGAAAATTTAACGTACTTACATCATGCACAAACGGCTCTCAAGGCACATGCTTTGTTCAAAAAAGATGTTGATTATGTGGTGCGTGATGGTGAAGTGCTGATTGTCGATGAATTTACTGGACGCATTCTCATGGGCCGTCGTTATAGTGATGGTTTGCATCAGGCACTTGAAGCAAAAGAACATGTACAACTCGAGGCAGAGACTCAAACGCTCGCATCTATTACCCTGCAAAATTACTTCAGGCTGTATAAAAAACTTGCGGGTATGACCGGTACCGCTGCAACAGAAGCTGAAGAGTTTTATCGTGTTTATAAATTGGACATTCTCACGATTCCGACGCATATGCCGATGATTCGTGAAGACAAATCAGATCTTATTTTTTTAACCAAAGCTGCAAAATATCGTGCTATTGCTGCTGATGTTAAAGAACGCTATAAAAAGAAACAGCCGGTACTTATTGGTACAGTTGCCATAGAAACATCAGAATACTTAAGCGCCGTGTTACGCGCGAGCGGCATTCCCCATGATGTGCTGAATGCAAAACAACATGAGCGTGAAGGCGAAATTATTGCATCGGCAGGACAGCCTGGTCGTGTGACAATTGCAACAAACATGGCAGGACGTGGAACCGATATTAAACTTACGCCTGAGTCTGTGCAAGCTGGTGGTTTATATGTGCTTGGTACTGAGCGACATGAAGCCCGACGCATCGATAATCAGCTTCGTGGACGATCAGGTCGTCAGGGCGATCCTGGTGAGTCGCGTTTTTATATTTCTCTTGAGGATGAACTGATACGCAATTTTGCAGGTGACTCGATTAAGAACACCATGCAAAATTATTTTAAGATGACCGAGGACGATATTATTGAGTCTAAATCCATCTCAAAGCGTATTGAAGCTGCTCAAGAAAAAGTTGAAAAACGGAACTCAGACATTCGTAAGCATATTCTTGAGTACGATGATGTGCTTAACCAGCAACGTACGGTTGTGTATTCGTATCGCCGATCGGTGCTTGAAGGCGCCAAGGCTATTTTTGATCTTGCTCAAGATTTTATTTCTGAGGCAATAGCTGATATAGCTGCTCAAACACTGATCTCTCGTAAAGTTGAGCCAGCAGAAAAACAGACCTTTTTTGAGCGTATTGCCGATGTTCTTAATATTAAAGTGTGCGAGCTGGAGGAACAAAAATTTCCATCAGTTACCTCTGTGGCCCTTCAAAGCGACGTATTAAACTATGTACTGATGCGTTATGTGCTCTTTATGCGATATGACTCTGAAAAATATGGTCAGCCTGTTGAGTGCAGCGATTCAACTGAATCAAAAAATGAAATAATTTCTCAAAATAACATACGCTCAGACATGCTTCAGACAGCGCAACGTTGGTTAATGCTTGAGTTTATTGATGAGGCTTGGAAACAACACATGCTTAACCTGGACCAACTTAAAGAGGGCATAGGCCTTCGTGGTTGGGGCCAAAAAAATCCGCTCATTGAGTACAAGCGAGAAGCATTTGCCATGTTTATCGATATGATGCGTAGTGTACGATATCAAATTGCTCACAGTATCTTTCGTATTGATGTGCAAAAATTTGATGAACATGCCCTTGAGATTCGTCGACGTCAAGAGCTTGAGCGTATTCGTCTTGCAAACATGAACAAAGAAAGTAGTAGCCCACGCCGCAACCCACAAAAGCGTAAAAAGTAAATAATAAGATAAGGGCGCTGCCCTTAACCCGCAAGGGTATTCACCCTTGACCCATGATCTGCGCCCCCTGCCCGCCGAAGCCTCCAGACGAAAGTAAGTATGCATCGTCTGGGCGTAAGCTCGGCGTAGGCTGGGAGCGCTTGACCTGGTGACATTAAAATAAAGCGCAAAAAGCAAATGGATCTATTTAGTTTTGTAAAAAGTCGTATATCGATTGTTGATGTGGTCAAAGAGTATACAACTCTTAAGCCTGCTGGTTCGTACTGGAAGGGCGTGTGCCCATTTCATCACGAAAAAACGCCATCGTTTACGGTGAGCCCGCATCGCGATATTTATTATTGCTTTGGGTGTCATCGTGGCGGTGATGTGATTTCGTTTATTGCTCAGGCTGAATCGTGTGGACAAAAACAAGCGGCATTGTTGTTGGCTGAGCGTTTTGGCATAGACTTGCCAGAAGAGTTTCAGGTGCAACAAAGTGATCGAGATGCAAAAAAAATTTATGTAGCATGTTATACCTTGGTGAGCACATGGGCTCATACACATGCACTGAACTCAAAGACTGTTATGGCATATCTTGTGCAACGGGGCATAGACCTACAGGCGACCAAAACATTTTGTTTGGGTTTTTTCCCTCGTGGGCAAGCTGCTTTACGAGAAATTTTGGCTTTGGCAAAGACTCAAGGAATACTTGAACAGGATTTTATCGATGCGCATATTTTTTCGCGCTCACAAAATGATGTACTGTTTTCTCATTTTGAAGATCGGATCTTGTTTCCGATTTATTCATACATAGGAGACTGTGTAGCTTTTGGTGGGCGAATATGGCGTGCTGATGATACGCGTGCAAAATATATAAATTCGCAAGAGCATGAATTTTTTGCTAAAGGATCAACGTTATATGGTTTTTCATTAGCAAAAAAACAAATACAAAAAGAACAGTGTGCGATTCTTGTAGAGGGGTACACTGATGCAATAGCGCTTTCAACGCACGGGTATTCGCATGTTGTAGCCTCTTTAGGCACCGCATGTAATGAAGGTCAACTTAAACTGCTTGCTCGATATGCACCACGAGTTATGGTTATGTACGATGGAGATAGTGCAGGTCAAAAGGCTATGCTTCGTCTTGCAAGTTTTGCTTGGGAAAGCTCCGTTGATTTATTTATTGCGCGATTACCAGGAAATGATGATCCAGCATCTTTTGTAGAACATGGAGGTGATGTGAGTGAAATTCTTATGCAGGCCTCCGATGTGTTCACGTTTTTTATTGCACAACAAAGTGGTAACAAAGGGTCTTTAAGCGAAAAGCTTGAAGCACTCAAAGAAATTATTGATGTGGTATTGTCGGTTGGCGATCCACTCAAGCAAGACCTACTTTTACAGCAAGCGGCAGAAGCATGTGGTGTTTCGCTTGAAGCTCTCAAAAAATCATTTGGGAGAAAAAAAACGCTGCAACCTATCGTGCGCGAAATAGCTGGTGAAAAAGATACTACATCGTCGACAGAACGAGAGTTTTTTACTTTTCTTTTAACCTATTCTGAATGTGTAAATTTATTAGATGAGCAGGACCGTAATTTAATTGTGGCATTTATGCCTGAGCGTCTCTCAAATATTATACGCATATATTTTGATCTTTGTGTTTATGTTGATTCTCAAGGCCTTTTACATGGTTTGCTTGAAAGGGTTAGCGAGGATGATCGAGCGTTGATAAGTAAAATGCTTATGCAAATTGATAGAAAGCCTTTACCACAGGATTTTTTTGAAGAGTTTTTAAGAGCTTTTTATAAACGGCAGTGGAAAAGTTGTGTAACTAATGTCAAAATAAAATTAGAAAATTGTTCTGACGAAAAAAATAAAGAAACCGTGCTGAAAGAAATTCAGGCTCTGCGGCGTACCATGGTAGCAAAAGGTATTTTATGATAAAAAAACAGACTCCCAAAGCACCTACGAGTAAGAAGTCTCCTGCTCGTAAGAGTGAGAAACGTGTCTCGTCTCTCAAAAATAAACATGCTCGGGTACCAGCTCCAAAGCAAGAAGCTCCTAAACAAAAAATAAGTGCAAAGAAGGTGCAATCAGTAGCTTCTAAAAAGCGACCTGAACTTGTAGAAAAAAAACAGGTAACATTTAAAGCGACACCGGCACCAACAAAAATCGTAAAAAAAGTTGCGGTTAAAGCTGAGCCAGTTTCGAAAAAGGTTACACAAAAAATTTCTGCAAAAAAAGCACCAGGGAAAGAGCCAGTACAGGAAAAAGTAGAAGTAGTTACTCCTATTTCTCTAAATGTGCGCGAAGAAGTTTTTCGCCAAATTATTGAATATGGTAAAAAGACCGGTTCGATAAACTATGAGCATATGCTTGAAATGCTCGAAAAAGTGCCTGTGACCGAGCAACATATGCAAAATCTTTTGGCCTCGCTTGAGCGCGAAAATATTGATCTTATTACTGATGGTGAGCTCGATATTGATGCTGATGAGTTTGACACATTGATCAAGGAGGAGCCATCAGGTGTGGTTGCGCCTCAAGCGCCGCTTGCCCTTGAAGACGAAGATGTTGAAGAAGGTGCAGCGGAATCTGAAGAGGAAGAAGAGGAAGAAGAAGAGGAAGTCGAAGCGCCTATTAAACCACGCGAAAGCGAAGGTTCTTTTTTGGCGGACAGTGTAAAATGTTATTTGCGTGATATCGGAAAAATTCCGTTATTAAACAAAAAAACGGAAACCGTTATTGCTGAACAAATAGCTGCAGCAAAACACGATTCTATACAGTCTGTGTCGTTTTTTCCTCTGATTCATAAAGAAGTTATTGATTTGCTCGAACGTATAGAAAAAAACAGCGTACAGCTTAAAGATGTCATTCAGTTTTCTGAGTATGACGAAGAAAATCTGCCGCGCTATGAAGAAGAAAAAAAAGCGCTGATCAAAAAATTGCAGGATATAAAAACGCTTATTGATCACGAAGAAGAAATTTATCGTTCGTATCGACCAAAGCTCGACAACGAAAAACTCAAACAAAAAATGCTTGCGGATGTTCGCGAAAACAAAGAGAACATCGCCAAGGCAATTCAAGCGGTACGTTTTTCGAATAAGTACATTCGTCTTTTAGGAAAACGTGTTGAAAAAGTGCTGATAAAAATTCAAGAAAAAAATGATCAAGCGAAATTTTTAGAAAATCGCATTGTTGTGTACCAGCAGGACAATCCACAAGAATTTAAAGCAGGAGCTCAACCAAGCGAAGTTTTTGTGGAGATGGATCAATTGATTCGTAGTGCTCGCAAAGGTGTTCGTAAGCTTGAGAGCGAGCTTGGTGTTTCATTAGATCGCGCCAATGAACTTTTTTCTAAATTTAGCAGAGCTCAAAGGCTTGATAAACTTGCCAAAGATAATCTTGCACGCGCAAACTTGCGTCTTGTGGTAAACATTGCAAAAAAATATATTAACCGCGGACTCCATTTCTTGGATCTTATCCAAGAGGGTAATATCGGTTTGATGAAAGCGGTTGAGAAGTTTGAGTTTGAACGTGGGTACAAATTTTCAACGTATGCAACCTGGTGGATTCGTCAGGCAATTACGCGTGCTATAGCTGACCAATCACGCACAATTCGTGTGCCCGTGCACATGGTTGAGACGCTTAACAAAATCAACAAAGAACGTCGTCGTTTTGTGCAAAAGCATGGTCGCGAGCCATCACATGCTGAACTGGCAGAGATCATTGGTCTTGAAGAAAAAAAGATTAAAAATATTATCAAAATTTCCAAGGAACCAATCTCTTTAGAAACGCCTGTGGGTGACAGTGATGATGCGGTTATTAAGGATCTTATAGAAAACGAAAATGACATGTCCCCCTCAGAAGTTGTGGCTGGGTCAAATCTCAAAGAACGTGTTCGTGAAGTGCTCAAAACATTGACCCCGCGCGAAGAAAAAGTGCTCAAAATGCGCTTTGGTATAGACGTTGCATCTGAGCATACACTTGAAGAAGTGGGTAAAGATTTTGGTGTCACGCGTGAGCGTATTCGTCAGATTGAGGTTAAGGCGCTTAAAAAATTGCGTCATCCAACACGTCGTACGGTGCTTCAGAGTTTCTTAGAGCAAGAGTACGAGTTTAAGCCGGAAGACATTCAAGAAGACGATGATGATAACGAATAAGGTTGAGTCGGAAGAACCTATCAGTTCATACGAGGGTACTGTCGAGAGAATCGTGTACCAAAATGTTGAGAACGGATTTGCAGTTCTTCGGTTTATGCCGACAAATATGATCGGAGAAGCCCAGCTTGATCTCTTTACCGTGTGTGGAACGTTTCCTATCCTCTATGCAGGCGCACAAATCTGCATAGAGGGTAACTGGACAAAACATGCAACGTTCGGTGACCAATTTGCCGCAGTACGTTGTACCCAGCTTGTTCCTACCAGTATTATCGGTATCAAAAAATTTTTGGGATCAGGCCTGATCAAGGGCATTGGCGAAAAATACGCCGAGGCTATTGTGAACAAATTTGGCAAAATGACCCTGACCATTATCGATGAATTTCCCGATCGTCTTTTAGAGGTTTCGGGTATTGGTGAACGTCGTATCACGAGTATCAAAGAGTCTTGGGGTGAGCAAAAAGAGATTGCCGCAATCATGGTTTTTTTGCAGGGCAAGGACATTTCGCCCCTTTTAGCTACAAAAATTTATAAACAGTATGCGGCAAGCACGATTGAGATGATCACTCAGAACCCTTATCGTCTTGCAGAAGATATTTGGGGTATTGGTTTTAAAACCGCTGATGCGATCGCTCTTCGTTTGGGGTTTACGTTACATGATGCGCGACGCATTCGTGCGGGTGTTTTGTATGTGCTTAGAGAAATAACAGTTCAAGGGCATTTGTATTATGCTAAGGATCAGCTCTACGACCTTTGTTATAAAACATTAGGGATTGAGTCTGATCAAAGTGTTCTTGTTGAGTCTGGAATATCAGGCTTATGTGCAGATGGTCTTGTAGCAAAATATCTACATCAAGAAATCGAACTTATTGGTCTTGCTAAACATTTTGCTCTTGAACAAGCGTGCGCTCGTATGATTCAGTTAATAGCTTTCAGTGAGCCTGTAAAAAAAATATCATCATCACATATTCGTTCTTATCTTGCCGATGAGCATATTTTACAAGTGCAGTTGAGTGAACAGCAAAAAGAGGGAGTTTTTCAAGCGCTTACTTCAAAAGTTTCAATTATTACTGGTGGCCCGGGTACGGGTAAAACGACGCTCCTCAAATCGCTTATTTCTATTTTAGAGCTTGAGGGCATTTCGTATAGACTAGCTGCACCAACCGGACGCGCCGCTCAGCGCATGAGCGAGAGTACTACCAAGCCAGCTTTGACAATTCATCGATTGCTCGAGTTTGACGTTCGAACTATGGGATTTGCTCGAAATGCAAGCAACCAACTCAAAAGTTCTTTTGTTATCATTGATGAAGCATCAATGCTTGATATTTTTCTTGCACATAGCTTGTTAAGCGCAACGCATGAGCAAAGTCATATAGTGTTTATTGGAGATATTGATCAACTGCCATCCGTTGGGGCAGGGAGCTTTTTACTTGATTGTATTAAAAGTCAGCAAATACCTTGTGTGCGGTTGCGTGAAATTTTTAGGCAGGCTCAGGGTAGCTTAATTGTGCTCAACGCCCATCGAATAAATGCGGGTGAAATGCCGCTTACTTCGTCTGAGCCGGGCAAAGAGTTTATTTATATTCCAGATCGCGATCCTGAGCATCTTACGAGCCATATACGTAACACGCTTTTTAAAACAGTACATGCATACGGGCTTATGCCTACTGATGTGCAGGTGCTTGTGCCCATGAACCGTGGCGTTGTGGGGACTATTGCTTTAAATAAAGTATTACAGGACATGCTTAATCCTTCTGCGCGTGCAAGTATTGCTCTTGCAGGTTATACGCTACGCGAGGGCGACAAGGTTATGCAAATACGTAACAACTACACAAAAGATGTGTTTAACGGTGATATCGGTATTGTGCATGCGGTGGATCAAGAATCACGGTTAGTAGAAGTTTTTTTTGATGATCGATCGGTGAGCTATGAGGCCGATGAGCTTTCGGAAATTGTTTTGGCATACGCAACCACTATTCATAAGGGCCAAGGCTCAGAATATCCTGCAGTAATAGTACCTTTGTTTATGCAGCATTATATGTTGCTGCAACGTAATTTGTTATATACCGCTCTTACCCGTGCAAAAAAATTATGTATTCTCATTGGCGAACCGAAGGCGATAGCCATCGCCACAAAAAATAATAAAAGTACCCAGCGATTGACATTACTTCAGTCATATCTCAAACAACGTTTTTAAGCAGAGTTTATATGAAAAAAGAATATATCATTGGTCTTATATGTGGTGCCTGTTTTTGTGCAGGATTGCTGTGGTATGCATGGCACCATGACATTGTACTGATTATGCCACGAAAAACATCCGTGTTTGAGGTTGCTCAGTCTGAGCAATCATCCAAACAGTCGGTACGCGTATACCATTGGCAAGAAAAGGCTATGGCTCAAGAAACGATTAATTGTATCTGGCCTCATGACTTTGATGGTCAGGTTTCATACCTTACTCAAGCATGGCTTGATGTCGCTCAAGGGGATACCAAAAAGCCTGTTACAGTTGAACGAGCTGTTTCTGCTCAAGCGCATAACGAACTATTTATATCGTTTGATCGCGTACCATGGGATAAAGATTGGTCGGTCGAACGAAAAATACAGATTATTGAGTCATACCTTAGAATTCTTCGCGAAAATGTTTCAAATACCATGACAGTACGCTTTTTGGTGCATAATGAACCGATGCAAGATGCGCACATTGATCTAAGTCGCGGGTTACCTGCAACAGGATTTTCGGGTGAATATTCAGCGCATGCTCAATCATGTATTACTCGTCAAAATGGCAAACAAGGGTATACCATTGTTCTTGATCCATCAGGCGATGGCGCAACCACTGGCCGAGTGGTTGATGAGGTGTTTGAGCGCGGGCTCTCTTTGCAGTTTGCTCAGGCTTTAAAAGCAGAAATTGAAAAAATGCGATCAGACGTGCATGTAGTGCTCTCACGTTTTCCGGGTGAAAAAGTTGACCCTTTGCAAAGCGTTTCTTTTGCGAATCGTTTGCAAGCTGATCTTTTTGTTGGGATAGGTTTTTATGAGCAACAGCACCCATCAGTGCGTATGCATACCTATTTTTATCTTTATAACCCGCAGATGGATTTTTTGCGCAAACAGCCTACAGGTCCTGATTTTATACCTTCTCAGGATGCGTATTTAGTAAGTCTGTCTTTGAGCGCATGCTGCGCTCGTAGTCTTGTTGATGGGCTTAAAACTCAGCCTCAAGCGGCAAGCTCTATGATAGATAAAAGCAAGGGAGTTCCGCTTATATCTCTTGTCGGTGCAACGATGCCAAGCCTGTATTTTGAGTTTGGTATACATAACAAAACTGACTGGAACTTTGTGCTTCAGCCCGTTGCAAAAAGTCTGATTGAATTGTTTGCGTAGTTTGCAATTCATGCTTGGCTATGCACTCTAAGGGTTTTTCCCTTAGTTATCCTTGGTCCTTTAAAACAAATTTTTAAAAATAAAAACAACAGTGAAGCCTAAAAGTTTCACTGTTGTTTTTGCTAGATATCAATTTGTGTCCGATAATTTTTTTCGAATATTGTGAAAGCGGTTTTGTAACTCTTCAAAAGATTGTTCTTGTGCTGTCGGTTTTGATGGATAGTTTGATTTTGGTAGGTCCTTGAGCTGTTCTTTAAGTGTTTTGAGAAACTCATCGTCTGAATTTTTCTTTTGTTGGGCTTGTTGATCGCGATATTGCTGTTCTAGTTTTTTTAAAAGTTTGGTTTCTTGTGCTATTTTTTCTTGGGTTAATTTTTCTTGCTTGCCGATGTCTTTTTGTAATTCTGCTATTTCTTCAAGTGCTTCTGGATATTGTTTTTTGAGTTGTGTTAATACATGACGGAGCTCCCATAATAGGTCGCGTTCTCGTATTCTATCTAATTTTATTTGGTTGATTTGTTCTAATAGCGGGTTTGCAGGTTTTTGCTGTGGTGCTTGTTCTATTTCTTCAAAAGAACGTATTTTGTTCAGTCGAGCTTCAAGTTGATCCGCTAAAGAGGCCTCTTGACCTGCTTTTTTATTGTGCTGAATGTCTACATGATTATGTGGCTTTTTGGTTTTTACCCCAAGATGTTTTAAATCAGCATTAAATTGGGTAAGTATCTTTTGGGCTTTTTGAGCGTATAGATAGTGTCTGAAACTAAGGGCTAGTAGGGCGAAAAGTAATAGTTTTATAGAAAAGCTTTTATTCATTTTTGTATCCTTTTTTATTTTTACGATGAGCCGTGTGATTATGTTGTTGTTACTTTTTTGATTTTGACTTGTGTTGGATACAAAAAACAAGATGTTGGTTGGGTATGAAGCAAAAAAATAAGCCGGAGCTTTTTGAGGCTCCGGCCATTGAATGTTCTTTATTACCTAAAAACCATAAATCTTTTTGAGCGCATCATAGGCTATTCCTAGATCTTGAAATTCCTGTGTAGCGGCTTTTCTATTATCAGGATGTTTATCAGGATGTTTTTGTATTGCTAATTTTCGGTATAATCGTTTTATCAATGTGGCAATATCTGTATTACTTTTCCCTGCAATGTCAGCTGGAGTTAAACCAAGGGTTATCAGGTGTGGTGTTGGATTTTGAGTTGTACCAATCGTTGGATCAGTCGGCGTTTGTTGCTGACTTACTCCAATCTTTCTATCAATGGCCGGTATGATTGTTCCATTGAGATATATTTTTGCCTGATCAATGTAATATTGAGGCCATGTTTTAGGCATAAATGTTGGTAGTTGATTGAGCATGCTTTCCATGGCTGTTATGTCTGTTATAAGATCTTCTTTGAGTGGTGTTAATTGTTCTATTGGCACAACGGATCCACTTGCCAAAATGTCTCCGTTCCAATTTGCTGTATACACACGCAAATCATTCTCTGTTTTTGAAAAATATTCTAAAAAAATTCTATTGGCTTGTTCTTGTAAAATTGGGTCCAGTGTAAAATCTAAGCTTTTTATTTTGGTAAGAATTTTTGTCCAATCGAAGTTATTTTTTGCTTTTAAGGCTTCTGATTGTATGTCAGAAATTTGTTGAGCTAATGTTTTGATCGTTGGAGGGAAAAGAGTAGTTGGCGTTGTTGCAGGTGTTTGTATTTGGATGATACGATCTTCAATGTTTTTGATTGTTTTTTTGATTGTTTCTAATCGTGTTTGATCAGAGGTTGTGGCGAATATTTTTGACCAAGCTGTTTGTAGCTTTTTGAGAAGAGCCATAGTGCCCTCGAGCTCAGGACGAGTTTTGGTATGAAGGTTATTTGTTGTTTCTCGTGTGATTTTATGGACGTATAGAGAAAATCTGGTATGGGATAGCTGGATATCTAGAATTAATAGTCTTGTCGCGTTTATTTTTGCTTCAATAACGGTTTTGTTTTGAGGACTTAAAAAACGCTCATTTTTTTGTACGGTATTTTCCAGTGACGCTAATGCTTGAGTAAGGTTTTTGAGAAATGTTTCGTCCAAGGAAACTACGAAAGTTGAAGTCCCAAAAATAATAGTTTGTGTTAGCACTGTTCTCGTGAGATTGTTTAGTGTTGTATAATCTATTGCGACAGTACGAAGAGCGTTCATTTTTTCAATTCGAGCCTGATCAATTGAGGTAAAAAATTCAGGATGCTGTAAAACATCATCAAAATCATCATATGGCTCATACTTCAAAATATCGGCATCAATTTCTTTTTCGCCGCTTTCGAGAGCTTTTGATAATCTCTCGAGAACAAATTTTTTGAGATATTTAAATCTTTCGTCTTGATGAGGCTTTTTTGATTCATCAAATATGTATGCTCGATCTTCTTTGGTGGTATCGAGGTATTTAAGTTCGGTGGTATCGAGGTGGTTAGGATTTTCTGCTTCAAAATTAGTTGCGAGCGCAGCAAAAAATGTATCTAAAAGTTTTTGGCAAGAAATATCTTGTGGGACGTCTTGTGTTTCAGCTGCCATAAGAGCAGATGCTTTTTGGTACAGATCAAAAGGGATGGTGTACGGTGTTTGAATGGTTATGGTTCTGTTGTATCCATAACCTTTATCAACAAAATTGGTCCACGGTGAGTGCTTTTTTAAATCTAGTAGTGTGTATTCAAAATTTGCATCATTTGGCAGTTTATTTTTCTTGAATCTACTGGTTATTTCAGCAATGATCGCTTTCTTTTTTAATTCTGAATTTTTCGAATCCCAATAACTTTTAAACAGGTCTGCAGGAGGTGTAGTTGTCAATTTATCCTGTTGTATTTTGAACTCTGCAAGTGCCGTCTGTTGTGCCGTTGTTAGAGGTTCATGTATCTGTATAGGGTGTACTGGGGGAACATACTCCATGTGTGCATAGAGAGATACAAGGTTTTGATTGAAAATTTTGAGAGCACGCTGGGCATCAATGGTGTGCATCTTTGAACCGATGGGGCAAAATACTATAAATACTATGATGAGCAAACTTTTTTGATTCATATCAGATCCTTTTTTTGTATGTACCGTGAACGATGCAACCATAGCATAATCAAATGCAATGCGTGAAGAGTCTATGGTGTCATACACATTGGGAACAAAATGATGAGGGTATATAAAAATAAAATATGTGTTTGTGGATTGTGTATGAAATGATGCAAAAAAGAAGCCGGAGCTTTTGGGGCTCCGGCGTGTAGTGTGTGACGTTTTATAATGACCCCCAAAAACAAGACACATAAGAATTGAAAAGTGTTAGTTTGTAATGAGCAAGAAATTGAAGCTCATTAATTGGGGAATTATATGTCAAGAATGTACAAAAGGCACACAAGCGCTCTTAAGCTAAGAATAGCATTGGAAGCCATGAAAGAGCAGAAGACGCTTGGTCAATTGAGTCAAGAATATGGCGTTGCACCAACACAAATTTCAACATGGAAAAAGTGTCTTGAAGAGAACGCAAAATCTGTGTTTGAGATGAAATCGGACAAAAAACTCAAAGAAGAAATTGAGAAACTGCACCGCCTCATAGGCCAAATAACAGCGGAGAGGGATTTTTTAGACCGCGCGCTCAATCGTTAGATCTAAAGCTACGCAAACAGATGATTGGGTGCACCGATAAAACAATACCGTTAAAAAGGCAATGTGAATTGATGAATGTACCGAGAGGATCGATGTATTACAAGACAAGGCTGCCTCAAAAAAACAATTCTGATATTACGAACGAACTTCGCGAATTGCAGCTACAGATGCCTTCTTATGGATATCGTCGCATGACAGTTGCACTGAGAGAAAAAGGCTTTTTGATCAACCACAAAAAGGTGCAATCGTTACGTAAATCGGTCGGTCTGCACGCAATTTATCCACACAAAAAGACCTCCATAAAAAACCCTCAACACAAAGTCTTTCCCTATTTGTTGCGTGGACTTGCTATCAATCATCCAAACCAAGTTTGGCAGGTTGATATAACCTACATAAAAATACGCGGCGGTTTTGTTTATCTGATCAGCATAATAGATGTTTTTAGTAAAAAAATAATGGGCTGGAAGTTATCAATATTTCTTGACGCACAATCATGCTTAGAAGTCCTTGCTTCTGCATTAAAGCATGGGCTTCCAGATATCATAAACAGTGATCAAGGGTGCCAATTTACCGGAGCTGCGTGGATTGCGGCTGTTCAACAACAGGGCATTCAGGTAAGCATGGATGGCAAAGGAAGATGGGCCGACAACATCCATATTGAACGCCTCTGGCGCACTATAAAGTATGAATTGGTTTATCTGTATAGCTTCGAAACCGTGCAGCAGATTCGTGATGCGATTGCCGATTACATCGAGTTTTATAATACTCGTCGTTACCATTCAAAGCTGAATTACCATACTCCCGACGCTGTTTTCTTTAAAAAAATGATTCCATCAAAACAAGAACTTCTCAAAAGCTTTTTAATTTCTCATCAACATCAACAAGGGGGTGTCATGTTTTAAATCTTTTTCTATTTTCGTGTCTTGACCAAGGGGGTCACTTTA
>Ga0209319_1000892_pt1 | contig 30034 bp, 22 predicted proteins | sample RifGroE2_FD_184000 | JGI IMG/M metagenome (GOLD analysis project Ga0209319, IMG submission 184000) | Groundwater microbial communities from Rifle, Colorado - Groundwater E2 (SPAdes) (version 2) | ecosystem: Environmental > Aquatic > Deep subsurface > Groundwater | place: Rifle, Colorado, United...
ATGGTCTTAAATAAATGAAATGAATCGATTTGAAAGACTAATCAACCACCCCGTCCCGCTTCGTTGCACGAGCGGGACACCCCTCCTTCAAAAGGAGGGGAAACTTATTCCATTAGTTCCTGCAATAAAACTATGCTTAAGTTGACGTCTATACCCTGGAGCTCCCAAACTGATTTTAACAATTATATTTTACTTAAACTTCAACCTTATGAAAAAAACTACCAGACTAATTACGATCATTGCCCTGTTGTTCATCTGGCAGGCAGGTTCTGTTGCTCAGTATTCTGAAGATGCAGTCTTCCCGGTCAAGGGCCTCTGCATTAACGCCCCAAACCGGGGAGGAGTGGACCGGTTCGTTAAGTTCATCGGTGACGAACTGGCTCCTCGTGAAGTGAATACATTGTTTATACTTGGCGATTATAATTATCAGTTTGAGAGCTATCCCCAACTGGCAGATTCAGGGGCGCTTTCAAAAACAGATGTTAAAAAGATTGTCGCTGTATGTAAAAAGCATAATATCAGAATTATTCCCCAGATTAACCTGATCGGTCATCAGTCATGGGCCGGTAATCTGGGTAATCTTCTTACCCATTTTCCTGAATTCGATGAAACTCCTCATATTGAAATGCCTGAAAAATATGTATGGCCAAACGATGACTTTTTATACTGCAAGAGCTATTGTCCTCTGCATCCTGATGTTCATAAGGTTCTCTTTGCTGTTATCGATGAAATATGCGACGTATATGAAGCTGATGCCTTTCACGGAGGAATGGATGAGATCTTCTACCTTGGCGATGACAAGTGTCCGCGCTGCAAAGGGATCGATAAAGCTGAACTCTTTGCAGGTGAAGTCAGAAAGGTAAGAGATCATCTTGCTCAAAAAAACAGGGAACTGTGGATATGGGGCGACCGTTTTATAGACGGTAAAACAACAGGTATCGGTTTCTGGGAAGGCTCCTACAATTATACATGGAGAGCAATCGATATGGTACCGAAAGATGTGGTGATCTGCGACTGGCACTATGAAAGACCTGACCAGACTCCTGTCTATTTTGCAATGAAGGGCTTCAGGGTTGTTACATGCCCCTGGAGAACACCTCCTGCAGCTGTTATGCAGGCTGAAGATATGGCCAGGTGGAGAAAATATGCCACACCGGAGATGAAACCAAAGTATTATGGAATGGTTCTTACCACATGGATGGATAACGCAGGTTTTATCGATGGTTTCTACGGAAATGTATCTGACAGAGCAAAAGGTGCCGTACATCCCAGGAATGCAGAAAACACTCCATGGGATACTTTCAAGGCTATGTATAAAAGAATTGATGAACTTGAAAAGGAGAAATAAGATCAGACTCAGTAAGCAAATAAAAATATGAATATGAAAACACGAAATATTATACTATCTGTAATTCTTGTGCTGGGAATGAATCTTCTTTCATCTGCACAGGAATCATCTGAGAAACTCTTCCAGGTAAGAGGATTCTGCATTGGCGCTCCCAAACCAACCGGAGTTGACCGTTTTGTCAAATTTATAAATGAAGAGCTTGCCCCGCGTAAGGTAAATACCCTTGTTTTACTTGTTGGATACAACTATCAGTATAAAAGTTATCCTCAGCTTCAGGATTCCGGGGCGCTCTCAAAAAAGGATGTAAAGAAAATTGTAGCGGCCTGCAAAAAGAATAATATCAGGATTATTCCCGACATTAACCTGCTTGGACACCAGTCAGGAGGAAACAAGGTAAATAAGCTTCTGCAGAATTTCCCGGAATTCGATGAAACTCCACATATTAAAATGCCGGAGAAATATGTCTGGCCGAACAAGGATAATCTGTACGCAAAAAGTTATTGTCCCCTTCATCCGGAGGTCCATAAGGTGATCTTTGCAGTCGTTGATGAGCTGTGTGATGTATTTGAAGCTGATGCTTTTCATTCAGGAATGGATGAGATTTTCTACCTTGGAGATGATAAATGTCCACGTTGCAAGGGAGTCGATAAGGCAAAACTTTTTGCCGATGAAGTTACTCTGGTAAGAAATCACCTGAAGGAAAAGAACAGGGAGCTGTGGTTATGGGCTGACCGCTTTCTTGACGGACGATCGACAGGTATCGGTTTCTGGGAAGCATCATACAATTTTACTTATCGGGCAATTGAGATGGTTCCAAAGGATATTGTGATGTGCGACTGGCATTATGAAAGGCCTGATCAGACTCCGATATATTTTGCCATGAATGGCTTCAGGGTGATAACATGCCCCTGGAGAACCCCGTCAACTGCAGTGATACAAACCGAGGACATGGCAAGATGGGTAAAATATGCAACTCCTGAGATGAAACCCAGATATTATGGTATGATGCAGACATGCTGGACCAGCACGGAAGGATTTATTGACGGGTTCTACGGGACTGTTAACGACAGGAACAAGAGGTCTGTACATCCCAGGAATGAAGCCTATACGCCATGGGATACATTCAGGGCCATGTATAAAAAAATGGACGAACTGGAAGGTACGCATTAAGAAATATTTCGGTGCGCTGCACCTACAAATATTTCGCAGCTCTGCTGCTACTGTTGTTTATAAAAGGAATGTGTTAAAAAAGTTTCCCCTCCTTTTGAAGGAGGGGTGGCCGGGAAGATTGATTATCTGATATTTACAAAGTATATTTCCCGGCCGGGGTGGTTGATTTAATTAGTTTGACAGGCACCATTTACAGACTGAAATTAACTACAAGTTAAGGATTAAAATAATTACAAGCGAGCTTTGGATTAATTATATTATGGTTTGAAAAAAAATGTAATCAGGGATATTGAATATTTGAAAAGTCAAACAGGAAGAATCTTAAATAAAAGAAATGAATCGATTTGATAGACTAATCAACCACCCCGGCCGCAAACTAACTTTGCAATGCATTGACTATATTTGTATTGCGGCTCCTTCGATGTGGCCTGGCTCTTCGCTAAATTTGCCCACCGGGCAAATTCTTAACGCTCAGCCCCCTTCAAAAGGAGGGGAAACTTTTTCCATTATTTCCTGCAATATAACTATGCTTATGTTGACGGCTATACCCCCCCCCAGGGCTTTGATGCAGCCTCATTTGTAGGTACATTTCACCGGAGTATTTAATTTGGATTTGAGAATTATGAATCTATGTAATAATTAATTAATCTATAACCAAATGACCCGAATTATGAAAACCAGAAACATTTTATTTTTTGTATTGGCCATTCTATTGCAGATCGACATTTTATCTGCAGCTTCTCCTGAGATAATAAGGATCAGGCAACGACCTGATACTATCGGATTGTATGAGAAATTTGAGGTCTCCCTGGAGCTGACGTGCGAGTTTGTAAATCCCTTCGATCCTGCTGATATTGATATTCAGGCAGAGTTCACTTCACCATCAGGAAAAAAGTGGAAAATCAACGGATTTTACAATCTGTCAATGTCAACACTCTGGAAAGTAAGGTTTTCTCCTGATGAGACAGGTAAATGGAGTTATTCAGTTACTGTAAGGGACAAAAACGGAACTGTCACCAGCTCTCCGCAATCGTTTCTTGCTGTAAGTTCCAAACATAACGGACCTTTACAGGTTGCTTCAAACAAGAGATATCTGACCCATAGTAACGGGAAGGATTTTTATGGTGTGGGTTTCTGGTACAACGATGGTTATGAGGGTTTTGGAAGCGGCCGGGTTGAAGCAGCAGAGCTTGACCGGCTGAAATCTCTTGGCGTTAACTTCATCAGTACTTTTATAACTCCTCTCGAGACATGGGCTACCGGAGTCGGCCGTTATGACCAGAACATAGCAGGACGCCTTGATGAACTTCTGCAGATGCTCGAGGAAAGGGATATGATGCTGAGCCTCAATCTCTGGTTTCATTCTTATCTTTCAGAGACTGTATGGGGAGGTGGAAATGTACGGTGGTATGTTAATCCCTATAAACAGATAACCGAAGCCAAAGACTTTTACAGGAGCGATGAAGCTTGGAAATACCAGGAAAAACTATATCGCTATTTTATTGCAAGATATGGTTACAGCAGGTCGCTGGCATTATGGTTCATTATTGATGAAGTGAACGGAACCGATGGATGGGTTAAAGGTGACAGCCTGAAAGCAGCCGAATGGATTGGCAAGGTGCATAACTATCTTAAAGCCAATGATCCATGGAACAGGCCCACAACAGGCACCAGGAGCGGTGGTATTAAGGAATTCTGGCACGAAGGTTACCAGATAACCGATATTGCAGCCCGCGAAATATATGAAGCACAGGGATTTCCAATAAACAGAACAAGTACTATTGATTCGGCAGATGTTAATCCTCTGATACACAGTTACCGGAATTATGCAACTGAGAACCAGAAATTGTGGCATGGCTACGGAAAACCGGTTATCAACGGAGAAACAGGATATGCTCACACCTTCTATGAACCAAGCATGCCGGGTTATCTTGCACAGTATCATAACGCCCTATGGGTAACACTTGCAACAGGATCGGCCATGATGCCTTTCTGGTGGGCTCATTCAAGGTTTATTAATGACCTTACTGTAAACAGTCAGCTTACCAGTCTGAGACGGTTCACCGACAGGATACCTTTTGCCCATCTTACAGATATTAAGCCCGCAAATATAAAATGTGTAAAGGGTGGCGATGTTTATGGCATGCAAACCAATGAGCTGGTATTTGGATGGGTCGTTAACTCAGATGGTGATGTTGCACATGAGAAAATAACTGTCTCTTCACTGAAAAATGGCAAATACAAATTAGCCACCTATCATACCTGGCGGGGTATGGTTATAGAACAAACTGAAGTCACGGTAACTGATGGCACAATCACTTTCGGACCTCCATACATGAGGATTACAGGGTCACAGGCGAGATACATAGGACAGGATATGGCATTCATACTCGAATACATACCTGAGCCGATGCAGCTGCCGGTGAAAGCCAGATCCGGGAAAGGAAACACAAAATAAAAAGTTCACGAACTCACCCCCTTCCTTCGCTCCGCTCAGGATTCCCCCTCTCTGTTTCACAAAGAGGGGGAAACTTTCTGACATAGAATGTATTGCACCCCCTCTTTACGTAGTAGAGAGGGGGTTGGGGGGTGAGTTCATGATGAAACAATAAGAAAACAGTAGTGTATCTAATACTTAAAAGTTAAACTTATTACAAATTATTCATTATGAAACTATTACGTCTAAGGTCAAGGATATGTTTAATATCCATCTGGATTTTGCTTATTATACCGGGTATTGTAACTCCTCTTCAGACCATATCCGCACAGAAAAAGAAAAATAAAAAAGAAGCAGCTCCGCCTGTAAAACCGGTATTAAAGATTGCAGATAAAGGAGCCAGCCTTTACAGAATTGTCCTTCCATCCTCCTCATCTGAATATGAGAAGAAAGCAGCCAAAGTCCTTCAGGACTATTTACTTGAGATATCAGGTACTGCACTGCCGATAATTTCAGCCGATAAACCAGGCAGTCCGTTCGAAATTCTTCTGGGACAGAATGACCGACTGGGTGAAAGGAACATCAATGTTGATTTCAATGAGCTTGGAGCTGACGGTTTTGTTATTTTAACCGACAGCATGCGGCTGGTTATTGCCGGTGGTAATTTCAAGGGCACCCTTTACGGAGTCTATACATTTCTTGAGAAGTACCTGGGATGCCGGATGTACAGCCCAAAGGTGAAGATAATTCCAAAGCAGGAAGTCATTTCATTTGATAGCATAAACCTGAAGGAGATACCGGTGATCAAATTCAGGGATGTGCACTACAGGGTGACATATCATGAGGAGTTTTCAGAATGGCATAAGCTCGACCATGATGCCAGGGGAGGTCGTCCGGCCTGGGGATCATGGGTACACACATTTAACAGCCTTGTACCTCCTGAAATATATTTCAGGGACCATCCCGAATACTTTGCTTTAAGGGATGGAAAGAGGCTTCCGACTCAGCTGTGCCTTACCAATCCTGATGTATTGAATATCACAATACAGAACCTCCGCAAGAAGGTTGCTTCAAATCCTGATGCCAGATACTGGTCTGTAAGCCAGAATGATAACAGGCAATACTGCATGTGCGACAATTGCCGTGCAATCGATGAAAGGGAAGGTTCTCCTTCCGGATCGATCATCGCTTTTACAAACCAGGTTGCTGATCAGTTCCCTGACCTGATGATATCTACACTCGCATACGAATATGGCAGGAAAGCTCCCCTTACACTTCGTCCGCGCAAGAATGTAAATATTATGCTTTGCAGCATCGAGGCAAGACGCGATCTTCCAATTGCTGAAGCGCCTGATTCTGCCAGCAAAAGCCTTGTTAAGGATGTTCAGGACTGGGGTAAGATTGCCAGCGACATTATAGTATGGGATTATGTGATCCAGTTCACCAATCTTGTAAGTCCCTTCCCGAACCTGCAGGTTCTTAAACCCAATATCCGCTTCTTTGCCGATAACGGGGTAACTGCCATGTTCGAACAAGGTAACGGCGACAATGGCGGAGAATTTGCTGAGCTCAGAAGCTATCTTATTGCAAAACTTTTATGGGACACGAATGCCAATGTCGACACACTTATGAATGATTTTCTCAGAGGGTACTATGGTGCAGCAGCCGGCCCTATCCGTCAATATATTGATGAGATGAGGGAGGCGCTGCTTGCCTCCGGAAAACCGCTCAGAATTTTCGGATCGCCCAATGAGGCTGCTGACAGTTATCTTACTCCTGCCTTAATACTAAGATATAAGCAACTATTCGACCAGGCAGAAATGTCAGTTGTCGCAGAACCTGAAGTACTCGAGAGAGTAAGGGCAGCCAGAATGCCATTGAATTTTGCCATTATGGAGCAGTCGAAAAAGAATTTTACAGGAGAAAATGGCGTCTTTATTCAAAATGGAGATAAGTGGGCAGTTCGCCCTGAAATAAGATCAATGGTTGATCCTTTTGTCGATCTGTGCATTCGCACGGGAGTTACAGGAATAAAGGAATGGGGAACCACCCCGGAAGCCTATCGTTCAGCAATGTACAGGCTCTTTTTTATGGGCAGGAATGAGCATCTTGCATATGGGAAAAAACTTACGTTACTCAGTCCTGACACATTAGTGGTCCCTTTCTCCAGGCAGTTGAGGCTTAACGATGGAATAAGGGGAAGCCATGATCCGGAGTATAACTGGCTTTCGTTTGCAGGAAAAAATCTTGATGTTGTAATTGACCTGGAAAAAGCAACAAGAATTCAGCATATTGAGTGTGCTTTTTATCAGAGGGCATTCTGGCTTAGCATAGTTCCAAAAAAAGTTGACTTCTTTATTTCGTCAGATGGAAAGAAATTTGACCTGGTAGCTTCAGTTGATAATACTCTTTCGATGGAACAGTGGGATTCTTTCCAGAGAGACTTCATTGCCGATTTCAAACCGGTTGAGGCCCGATATGTAAGGGTTATAGCCCATACGATAGGCAATACGCCTGAGTCGCATCCGGGTGCCGGCCGGCCGGCAAATATGCATATTGATGAGATTGTGGTGGAATAGGAGGAGGAAGATTCCTCACTTCTCAGGTTAAATCGGGATTCTTCTCTGAAGGGCTGATGGTTAATAACGTGGGAGATTCCTCATCCCGCCTCAGCGGGATTCGGAATGACAACGGAATATTGTGGTAGTGGGAGATGGGAGGCGGTGCGCATCGCGCACCGCCTCCCATCTCCATTATCAAAAAAAGGGAACTGTCATTCCGAGCGCAGCGAGGAATCTCCCCGTACTCCTGCATTCCTCGTAACAGCACTGTCATCTCTGATCAACCGACTTTCGGATGAGGGATATGCCCCGTTATCCTGCATTGCGCCTGACTGCACTGTCATCTCTGATCAAACGACTTTCGGATGAGGGATTTTCCTCAGGCCTTCATACCATTTATTAGAATTTATATCATTATTGTTTCTCAGGCGCTTTAATTATTCCGTCAGCACATAAATCAATCCATGCGCTATTAAATTTATTTATAAGCTCTCTCTTTTTAATTCTGGAATAGCCTTTGATTTGTTTTTCCCTTGCAATTGCCAGTTCAATATGTTCGAATTGTTCGTAGTAAACCAGCTTATCAACATTATATTTATAAGTAAAACCCTTAATCATTTTATTTTTATGTTCAAAACATCTCCGTTCCAAATCATTTGTAACTCCTGTATATAATACATTGTTATATGCATTTGTCAGGATATAAACATAATATAGATGCAATCTGATCACTTGTTTTAATATGCAGCGGAGGACAGTCAAAGATAAAAAAATCAGGAATAGAGAAATAAATTAGCACCGGATTCATTATTAAATTTATAAGATGGTCTTTCAGGTACTTTTTATAAATTCCTCACCATCTTTGCTTAAAGTAACACTTCTGCAGGACGTGAAAGATTCCTCACTTCTCCCGCTTTGCGGGATCCGTTCGGAATGACAGTGGTAAATGGGTAAAGGAGGAGAGAGAGGGCGGTTCGCTCAGCGAACCGCCCTCTCTCTCCATTAACGATAAAGAATGACTGTCATCCCGAGCGAAGCGAGGGATCTCCGTCGTGATCCTGAATACTGCATGACTGGGCTTTCATTGGTGGCGCAGCGAGGAATCTCCCCGTACTCCTGCATTCCTCGTAACAGCACTGTCATCTCTGATCAACCGACTTTTGGATGAGGAATCTCCCCCCTTGAGAATGTGAATAAATTGATTGCACTTATAATATATATAACGCAACCTTTCTTTCACTAAAATCATCAATCATTTGGGGGAATCGGTTTTTAAGACTCTTAGTCCCATTATTAAAAGTATGAGTATCGGGAATCATGAATAAGAAATTCTAAATAGTTTGAAATCAATGGATTTTTGTGTATGATTCCCGATACTCAATAAAAAAAGTTAACACATGTTAAATTTTTGTTAAAATAAATTTGTTTTTATCAAACCTGTTTCTAATTTTGACTTAAACAACGGCATCTATACTAACTGATGCCCTAAAAACTAAACCCTATGATGATAAAAAGAGTTTACAAAAATCTGAAGAGCACCATGCTTCTGTTTTTGTGGCTGACCTGCTCTGTGGCAGTGTTGGCTCAGGAACGGCAAGTAGCAGGCACCATTAAGGATGCCAATGGTGCAGGTTTACCTGGAGTTAGCGTTGTTGTAAAAGGAACGACCACAGGTACTACCACTAACGCAGAGGGAAGGTATAGCTTACAGGCTCCGGCCAGTGCTACCCTCGTTTTTTCATTTATCGGCTATGTCACCCAGGAAGCAGCAGTTGGCAGTCGTGCTTCGGTTGATATGGTACTTGCAGAAGATGTTTTGCAGCTCGGCGAGGTGGTTGTAACCGCCCTCGGTATCGAGAGAAGCCAGAAAGCGCTGCAGTCTTCAATAACCAAGGTTCCGGGTATGAGCCTCACGGCTGCCCGCGAAAACAACCTCGGTTCTTCAATGCAGGGACGTGTTGCCGGTGTTAACGTTTCAAAATCTGCTTCCGGACCTGCCGGTTCATCCCGCGTTATTATCAGGGGGAACAAGTCAATCGGAGGAAGTAACCAGCCACTCTATGTTATCGACGGTATTCCGATGGATAACAGCCAGTTTGGACAGGTTGGTGTTTGGGGAGGTACTGACCAGGGTGACGGTCTTACCAGTATGAACCCTGAGGATATTGAGTCAGTTACCATTCTGAAAGGAGCAGCAGCAGCAGCACTTTACGGATCAAGGGGTGGTTACGGAGTTATTAACATTACAACCAAGAAAGGTGCCACCAAGAAAGGCATTGGAATTGAATTTAACTCCAACTATGTATTAGACAAAGTCTACCGACTTGATGACCTGCAGAGGATATACGGACCTGGTGCAATGGTCACCAACCCTGCTGACCCGACCGGACCCAGGATTTCTGCATATGCTGTTGACAAGCTTCAGGCATGGACATGGGGAGCCGGCACAATGTGGGGACCCAAAATGGACGGATCTTCAGTTATTCAGTTCGATGGTGAAATGAGACCTTATTCATATGCCGGGGACAACTGGGAGCGTTTCTATCAGACAGGAAGCACCTGGACAAACAGCCTTGCCATTACAGGAGGAGGAAACAATCAGACTTTCAGGTTCTCTTTCTCAGATATGAAAGAGGATTTCATTGTTCCCAACTCTGGTTTTAAAAGAAAGAATGCTTCTCTCTCCACAAACGGGAAATTTGGTAAGAAAGTTACATTTAACGCCAAGGTAATGTACTCCAATGAGAAAATGAATAACAGATCAATGCTTGGCGACTCTCCTGGTAATGCCCCTATTGCAATCTGGGGACTTGCCAGTACAGTTAACGTAAATGACCTCAGAGGCGACCCGAATAAACTGGGAGCAGTTCCTGCAGGTACTACAACTCCTGACCTGAAGGCCACCGGTGAAGAATACCAGCAGGCAAACAACAACTGGCTGCAGAACCCATGGTGGGCCGCATACCAGATCCTCAACGAAAACATCAGGGACCGTTTCATCACCTCCGCTAACATGAGATATGATATCCTCGACTGGTTATATATACAGGGTGAGGTTGGTATGGACTGGTACACAAGGAATAACAATTCCCTTGTACCTCAGGGAACAGGATATCAGCGTGGCGGCGCCAAAAGTGAAACCTCAAACTTTGTAAGAGAGATAAACCAGACATGGACACTTGGCGCTGATAAGGAATTTGGCAAGATCAGGGTCAATGCATTTGTGGGCGGTCAGAAAATGATAAGGGAATATGAGGCAATAAATGCTTCAGGTTCAAACTTCAACGTACCATTCTTTACATCTGTAAACAATACCAAATCACAGAGCTTTGGTTACGGTTACAGTAAATCAGGTATCAACTCACTCTTCGGTTCTGCTGAAGTAAGCTATGGAGGATACCTATATATTACTGCAACAGCCAGAAACGACTGGTTCTCTGTTCTTGCTCCGGAAAACAACAGCAAACTTTACCCGTCTGTTGGTGGTAGCTTTGTATTTTCCGATGCATTCAATAATTTGCCTGAGTGGCTTAGCTTTGGTAAGTTGAGGGCTGCCTGGGGACAGGTTGCAACTGCAAACGTCGGATCTTATGCAGTCAATCCTACCTACAGTCTTCTCGGTCAGGGACATCTTGGCATCCCGATGGGTACATTCTCATTCGGCGACAATATTCCGAACACGAATCTGAATCCCGCTCTGTCATCTGAGATTGAAGTTGGTACTGAGTTGAGATTCCTCAACGGAAGAGCAGGACTTGAATTCACCTACTATACCCAGAAAACTACCGACGACATCCTGTCAGCTACAATTTCCCAGTCTTCAGGATTTAACTCAACATCGGTTAACATCGGTGAACTGACTAATAAGGGGATTGAACTTTTACTCACCGGCACCCCGGTACAGGGTCCGGTCACATGGGACATCTCCCTGAACCTGGCAAAGAATGAGAACATGGTTGTTGAACTCAGTGAAGGTGTTACACGCCTCTTCGTTGAAGAGCCACGTACAAGGAATGCCGCTGTATATCATGTTAAGGGATACCCGTTTGGTATGATCTTAGGTTACAAACAGAAAGTTGATCCAGCCAGCGGACAAAAGGTTTATGATGCTAACGGATACCCGATCAGGTCAGATGTATTTGAAATTCTTGGTAACGGTATTGCAAAACTGACCGGTGGTTTGAGTAACACAGTGAGATGGAAACGTTTCAGCCTCGATGCACTTATTGACTTCAAATCAGGCGGTGATATCTATTCCGGATCAGAAGTTAACCTTACCGGCTGGGGCTTGCATAAGCAGACTCTCGCATACCGCGAAGGCGGAATGCCGATTGAAGGAGTTATCCAGACGGGAACAGGTACAGACGGAAAACCGGTTTACGGGCCTCTGTCGATGACCCTTAACCGGGAACAGGTACGTAACTACTGGGGTAACCTGGCTTCACGTGCCCAGGAGAACTTCATGTATGATGCTTCATTTGTCAAGCTGAGACAAGTTTCGCTTGAATACAGCCTGCCTGCTTCTATATTGGATAAGACGCCACTTCAGACTGTTGCAGTGTCATTTGTGGGAAGGAACCTTGCGATCATTTACAGGAACACCGACAACATTGATCCGGAATCATCCTATACAAGCAGTAACGGCCAGGGTATTGATCAATTTACAATGCCCGGAACCCGCAGTTATGGTTTTAACGTAAGGGTGGTATTCTAACCTAATAAACTTGAGAAAAATGAAACATATAATAAAACTATTTTTAAGCACGCTGTTAATTATTGTTATGGCAGCGGGATGTGATACTGATGAACTGCACGAGATGAACATCAATCCCAATGCGGTTAATCAGATCGACATGAACTACTTCTTAACTGCCTCCTTACTTGGGATGGCAAGTAATGGCTCTTCGGGGGATAACAGGTACACTGACTGGAGAACCAATATGAATTTTGCCTCCTTTGCCATACAGCACTTTGCCAGCACTGGTGGAAATGCCGGGGAGAAATATTTTGATAATGATATGGAACCTCAGAATGCTCCTTTCCAGTTCTATTACAGGGATGCACTGAGAAGAACTACGGAGATATTAAAGCAGACAGGAGAAGGCGGATATGTGGCCGGAAGGCTTGTAAATACCCGTCAGGCTGCAAGAATTATCAGGGTATTTGATATGCATCGTCTGACCGACTGGTATGGCAGTGTTCCCTATACAGAAGCCAACAAGGGCCTCGAGGGAATTTTCCAGCCTAAGTACGACAAGCAGAAAGCCATTTACACCGACCTGCTTAAGGAACTTGATGAAGCATGTGCTGCATTTAATGCTTCTGATATTGATTATGCAGGGTTTAAGGCAGCTGACTTTGTATTCGATGGTGATATTGCAAAATGGAAAAAGTTTGGATACTCACTCATGCTCAGGATGGCCATGAGGGTATCGAATGTGGATGCAGCAATGGCTGCTACTTATGTGACAAAGGCTGTTGCAGGCGGAACAATGACCGGCAATGCTGACAATATGTGGGTAAAAATGGCCCTTACACCAAGTGAATGGATGAACCAGAATGGTATTTCACGTGCATTCTACCCGGGTGACGGAGGTGCATGGCAGGGATCACTTCTGAGCAAAACCCTTATTGACCAGCTCAAAGGCCCCAACAAAGCCAGTACAGCTGATGACGATCCAAGGCTTACTATCTTCACTAACGGTGCAATGACATGGACGGCTAATGATCTTGGTACGCCCATTATAAGTGATCCACTTTTGTTTGAAGGTATGCCATCAGGAGTTGACGGCTCCTGGCTCAATAATTTTTATGGTACAACTGTAACTCCTTACACGAAGTTCTGTGCCGTAAATACAAAGATGATGCAGGATGATGAGCCTTACCAGATCATGAATGCTGCTGAAAGTGAATTCCTTAAGGCTGAAGCTCTTGTAAGAGGGATAGGTTCCGGGATTACAGGAACTGCACAGTCGCACTACGAGGCCGGAGTCAGAATGGCTATGCAGCTTTATACCGTATATGATGCTTCACTGGCTGTATCCGATGCAAAGGTAGACGCTTATCTTGCAACCTATCCTTATGCTGCCGGTACTGCTCTTGTGCAGATAGCTACACAGATGTGGCTGAGTAAATTCATGATGTGGTGGGATGCATGGTCAGACTGGAGAAGAACAGATCTCCCTGTTTTAGTTCCATCCAACTATCCTGGAAATGCCACCGGAGGTACAATTCCTGTTAAACTTCAGATTCCTGCTGCGGAAGCCGCCGGTAATCCGAATTATGCAACTACCGCAACAATGCCAGACAAAATGACTACCAAAGTATGGTGGGATGGCGGTGCTGAATAATTGATTATTGTTTTTAAATCAATTAAATAAATACCCCCGGAATTTCCGGGGGTTTTTTTATGACTCCCACTTTGAAGGGGATTAGGGGGCATTGCCGTCAACTAAATTGTCGTTTTAGGCAGGAAAGAATGGTAAAAGTTTCCCCCCGCCGAAGCGGGGCAGGCTCTCCTTGAAAAGCTACTCTTTCGTCACATCTTTATTTATCCTGCTTTTACGAATGTGATTCATCAATACACTTCCTTCGCCGGTTATTGGAATGACACCTCAGGAAAGTGTTTTGTAATATTTTTTAAATTCATCTTCTATAAGTTTTGAGGGTGTTGTTTTTCTTAGCCACGAAGTGGCTTAAAATGAATAACCCCCGGTGAAGCCGGGGGTATAGCTAATCTACTGATTTAAAGCCCTGCATGGGCTTAATATAGTTGGAAATAAATAAATACTTTAGTAATTTAGCAAACTCGTGCTAAATTGCTAACCTTTAAAAGCTTACATCATGTCTAGCTATCGTCAACATCTGTATCATATTGTATTCAGGACAAAGGACAGCCTGCCAACCATCAAACAAGCTCACGTTAATGACCTATATGCCTATATTACTGGAATAATAAAGCATAAAAACAGTCACTTGTATCGAATAAATGGAGTTGAAAATCACCTTCATATTCTTACTGATATTAATCCCTGTATTGCACCTGTAGATTTTATTAAAGACATCAAAGTTTCAACTTCAATATGGATGAAAAGCAATAATCTTTTTCCGGCATTTAAGGGATGGGCTGTTGGTTATGGTTCTTTTACCTGCTCATATATGGATTTAGGCAGGTTAATTAATTATATAAAGGATCAGCAGGAGCATCATAAAAAAGTATCATTTGAGGAGGAGTATAGAAAACTTCTTCTCGAATATGGTATAACCCCTGATGAAAGATATTTCCCATAACAAATATATTCAGCTCCTTCAGAGCTGAGAATTGGAGTATGGCATCTGAACCCCCGGTTGCACCGGGGGTTATTCATATATGGTTCTTTCAGAGCCTCTTTGAGAGATGACTTGTAATTGAAAACACTGTTTAAGTTTTTTATATCAACTCATTCAATAACAAGTCTCGCCTGTATGTACATAAATGCATGGGGACTCAGGATGACAATTGCTGTAATGGTTCAAGGAGCAAGAAGAGGCGATTCAGATTTGCTAATGTGCTTAATAATTTTGTAGTACTGAATCTCTTGTACTTGTGCTGAAAGATTAGCTTTTGAAGCAGGGGTGGCCGGGGAATGAATCTTGTAAATATCAGATAATCAGTTATCCCGGCGCCTTCCCTGTGGCCTGGCTCATCGCTAAATTTGCCCACTGGGCAAATTCTTAACGCTCAGCCCCCTTTAAAAGGAGGGGAAACTTATGTAGCACATTCCTTTAAAAGTACAATCCTTAGGTTGACGGCTATGGGGGTAGAAATGGACTTTTTCAACAGCCCCAAACTTCTTCAATCACTGTATTTACAATACTACTCTTAAGTTAATGCCTCTACCTTTCAGACAGACTGGCACCTAATAATCCTCGGCTTCAACAGGGGTATAAGGCTCAAACATGAGGTCAGCTCTGAAGGAGCTGAATGTGAACCATCTGTGATCAATAAATGAGTGAAGGTTGCTTAGGCTCTGATCCTCGATGTTATTTTCTGATGCCAATTAACATCCTCCCAGATGCCCCTGAACTGGGGATGAGTAAAATTGGAAGTGCAGATGAATTTGTAGTTATTATATTTTCGGGTGAGACCGACGCATATTTCAGCACTTTCTTTAACCCACTCCCAATCAAGTTCGGGATGGTCGAACCAGGATATCGGTCCCCATCCTTCAGTATTCCCGCAGACAATGTTGTGTTTTGCAGCTGCAGCAGAAATATCACCAATCCTGCCATCTATCCATTTAACAAGTGATTCCCTGTTTTCTTTCCAGTACGTTTTAAGTCCCGAATATATCTCCCTGTAATCCTGCGACTGATCCCTTGCACCTACTTTATCCAGACCAGGCACTTTCCCTGTGTGAGCAAACCATATATGATAGTCGAGTGCATCGAACTCCGACAGGTCTATACGGTCAAGTTCCATTGATGAGTCGAGGGAAATAAAAAAATCTGTTTCAGGATACTTTTTATTCAGATTACGTATCATATTGCGCGCAAAGTCATTGTAAAACTTTTGCTGTTCTGTGTTTGCAACATTGCCGTTAATAATCTGGTCAGGAACATTGGCTTCAGGATTATCGAGCCTGTACTGTTCCATGCCCGACAGCCTGTTCATATTTTTCTTCAGCCAGTCGTATCCGTGCCAGTTCGGGTATTCGTTGAGGAGGTCAACATATATTATATTATCCAGTAAATTGTTTTTCTGAAGGAAAGAAAGAGTTTCCTCCCAGGCTCTTAACAGCCCTCCATCTTCACTGAATATGTCCTTCCGTGCTGTCCCATGTTGCATGAACCACGTTGCGAGACCAACTTTTATGCCGTATTTGTGGCATTTTGGCAAAAACTCCAGCAAAGCCTCACGCGGCCTGAAACTCATTGTGAAATCATTGCCCCAGAGCGAAGGCTGCCAGCCATTTTTAACAGACCGGAATTCAGTATCAGTCTTCCCTGAAGTATCAGCGGCCACAAACTGGGGCATGGCATCGATTCTTATTGCATTATAACCTCTTTCTGCCAGCCCTTCAAGAATTATATCCCAATTCTCAAATTCCCCATACCTGTGATGCCGTAAGATCCAGCTGAAGTCCCACATGGCTATGGCCACAGGTTTATCGAGCCCGGATACTCTCACCGCCTGTTTTATGTCAGGTGATGCATAAAGATCCTTAATGCCTGTGATTGCACCAGAAATGGCAATCATAGAGGCTCCGGCAGAGATCTGCTTTATGAATCTGCGTCTGTCAGTAGCCATAAGCCTGTTATAAGGTTATTTTTTCTTTTTGACCCTGGTGGCAGTGAGTGTTACCTGACCATCAGGCGTGTCAGCAGTTCCTGTGATCTTCGATCCGGCCAGCTTGCCCTTGATAATTACTTCGGATCCTTCAACATACACAGACATAATAACGTCATTTTCTGTATGTTTCACATAATTCAAAGCGATCTCGGTTCCGTTGTCAAATTTCACAACTCCGGTAAGTATTCCCTCTTTTTCCGAGATAACTATTGTACTGTTCCTGTACTCATCGGGAACATCATTTGCAACACACTTCCAGGAACCGATAAGTGCACTTTTTTCATGAGCCGCAGCATTTGCAGATAACGAAAAAACGGCCAGCAGAATGATCATAATAAATTCTTTCTTCATAACGACTATTATTAGGATTAGTTAGTGTTAAAATTAATGATTATTTCCTTCAGATAATTGTTGCTGACAAGTAATTTATACATCCTTAAAATCAATACCTGCAGGCTGCTTTCTGAATCCTTTAGTTGATATTGCCAGGTATAGTATTCCGGCAAGAAGCCAGATACCTCCGATTATCTTAGGGCTGCCGGGCAGACTTATCCATATCCAGAGGCAGAAAAGAAACCCGCCGGCCGGCATCATAAACCCTTTCAAAAAACTCCTTTTTTCCGCAGGTGATTTGAAATACAGCTGGTTGATTGCCGCCAGATTCACTCCCATAAAAGCAACAAGCGCGGCGAAATTGATGAGTTCTGCTGTCTTCTGGTAATTAAGTGCTGATACACCTGTAATTGATAATACTGCTATAATCAGGATATTATAAACAGGTGAATTATGTTTCGATCCAAGGTGTCCAAATACTTTACGGGGCAGGACATTTTCCTTTCCCATTCCGTATAGAAGTCTGGCAGCCCCAAGCTGACCGGCCATTCCGCTGCCCAGACATGCAATGAACATTGTTATTGTCATTGCATTGAACAGGAGTGATCCTCCTACCTGTGCACACACAGTCATAAAGGCTGTCTCAATATGCTGTTCAGGGATCCTTTCGTAAAATGGAATGGATTCAGAGATTGGTCCTGATATCCACATAGTCTCAGCCGAAAGCTGTGCCAGGTACATCTGAAGTGCACTGAATAATCCGGTGAACAAACATACAATAATGACAGCAAGCAGAATGTTCCTGGATGGATTTTTTACATCTTCGGCCAGTGTTGTTATCCCGTCAAATCCGACATAGGTTAGAGCAACAAGAGCAGTCCCTGATGCAATTGAGCTGATGCTGAAAGCCGGTTTGTTGTAAACTGCTGATACATCGAACAAACCGTTCCATCCCAGTGTATTTGAGATATACCTGATGGCAAGAATGACAAAAGCGGTGATAATGATCAGCATCAGGTAAAGCATGATCTTATTGGCCCGCATGCTCGACCTTACACCCATCAGGTTCAGAAATGTTATGAATGCCACAAAGACAAGTGATCCTCCTATATAAGGTATTCCCGGGATAAGTCTCTGGAGCGTCAGTACTCCGTAAACGGTATTTATGACTGGTATTATCAGGTAGCATAATACCATAACCCATCCGGCCATGAATCCGAACCAGGGATTGATACCCTTGCCAACATAGGTAAATGCCGATCCGGCAGAAGGGTATATGGCAGCCATCCTGCCATAACTGAATGCGGTTAAAGACATAGCGACCATACTTAAAAGTAGTGTGGTAACCATGTGTCCTTTTGAGATCTGTGATACAAGTCCGAAAAGGCCTACTGCTGCAACCGGCTGATTAAGCACGATTCCGTAAAAGACAAGATCACCCAGTCCCAGCACTGGTTTTAATCGTGGAATTGAGCCGGAATTATTTTGCAGATGAATTACAGATTCTGATTCCATATATCCGAACCACTTATATATTGTTTAATTTGAGTATAGGTAATCATGAAACAAAGTCGCTTGAAAATCAATTTATTTACCCCAGCCCCAGGGGGAGTAAATTGATTTTCTTCGCTCCCCTTGGGGTCGGGGTAAACGAAGAAAATCAATGGATTCTTATACCTGAAAGTCATTTTATTCAAAAATCAGTTTACCGAAAGACTGGGGGACGTGAAAATCGGGCTTTGGCTTATCAATTTTCGACCAAGTTATATAATGAGGATTTGAACTGTTCTCGGCAATCTTGTAAAAGTTAGCTCTCCATTCAACTCCTTTTGCAGGATGTGTCACTTTCGAATACTTCTCCAGTAATGAAAATGGTATTTTGTATTCCAGGGTCCATGTTACCGGTTCTTTTATCTCAGGGTCAATTATTTCCGGAAGAGAATGTGCAATCTCTATCTGTTTTATTTCATCTCCGGTAAGCCTCTTTGATTCCCTTCGGGGAATAACATTATAATGAAGGAGAGGCGTTCCGCCGCAGTTAGTCTCAAGGTTGAAGTAGAGGAGGGGAGAACCGGCATCCGGAGAGAAGAAAAACTCTACAGCAGAATCCTGCCACACCGGACCGTTTATCTTATTGGTTATGCACCTGACATTCCTGTCCTTAACTCTGAATATCAGATAAATATTCTCCTTGTCGTACATCATCTTCACTTCTGCTTCGGGCTTGAAATCAGGCAATGCTCCCATATAATTTGAGATTGTGGCTGGTTTTATCTTTTTCCAGGCCGGTTTATCCCAGTTAGCGTCGATCTTAAAGGGCTTCTTTGTCATTACAACTTTATAGGTTGCATTATTTTGATCTTCAGTGCCTATTGAGTATGAATAATTTACAGGTATAATTATTAAAAGGCAGATTACGGAAAAGAAATTTTTCATATGTATCAATTAAAAATTTTATTAAATCTAGTATCCTGATTATTAAGCGCATTTGCTGATAGTATTTTGCGATTACTCTCAAACCTAAAAAAACTCTGACATTTATAGCTTGAGTGAGGAACCTCTATTTTTCTATCACAAAATAAATCTTTCCATTCCTTATTAAATTGGCCAATAAGATTTATTTTTTTTATTCGTGAATACCCTTTAATCTGTTTCTCCCTGGCGATTGCCAGATCAATAAAATCAAATTTCTCAAAATATATCAGTTTATCAACATTGTATTTCTGCGTAAATCCTTTTATTTTTTTCTGCTTATGTTCATAACATCTTCTCTCTAAGTCATTAGTTAAACCTGTATAAAGAACTTTATGATAAGCATTTGTAAAAATATAAACATAATATAAATGAAGCCTCATAGATTTTTTCTTATATATGCTTTGTATCAGAAAGCATAAGTTACGAATAAGTTTGAGATTCCTCATTCCTCCCGCTTCGCGGGATTCATTCGGAATGACAGTTCATTATATTATATTGGGAGGGGAGAAGAGAGCGGGCCTTGCCCGCTCTCTTCTCCCCTCCCCAAGTGACCACGAAAGGACCTGTCATCCCGAACGAAGTGAGGGATCTCCCTCGTAAATTACAGGGAAATCTTACTAATACTATATTAAGGTACAAAAAAACATTCATAACAGGTCTTCTTAATAAAAATATAAGTATTTTATAATGTTTATCTTACAAAATATAGTCATTAGTAGTAGTACACCACCTGGCGAACGAGGGCTCTCCCCCTTCTAAAACCAACTTCTTAATTTTCATTTGATGGTCCATGTACAATCTACAATTCTGAAATTGTTATTAAAATTACAACTAAAATATAATGAGTATTTTATAAAATATTGTCATTTGCAGCGAAGCGAGGAATCTCATACTCAATAATCTTATCTTTAGTCTTACAATACGCATATTTTAGAATATACTCTTCAGCTGATTCACAGCCGATTCAGCCAGTTTTTCACCTGAGCCTGTTTCATACCTGGTTGAACCCGGTGTTGTTTCGTAGCCGGTGATATAGGGTGTATATCCTTCGGGCCCCTGTGTGAAAGAGACTTTAGTGGGGAAGTATGCTTTTGTATCGTTAGTCAGACCGGTAACAATAGTGTTTCTGCATGGCGACTTTGCCTTGATGTCAATGCCGAATTCATTGAATATTTCGCCCGGAAGTCCGACAAAGGCAATATCGCCGATCCTGATGACCATAACCTCTGCACTGTCGATAATATCCTGTTTTTCCCGCATCTCGATCCAGCTTTTTGCATAGAAGGCATCGGGCATACCGTCGGCCTGTATCGGAGGCATACCCTCTTTCTCAACGATCTTCATTATTTTTTTTGCCCATTCAAGCCTCTCATCGGAAATATTGATGCGGTCGAGAGGTACCATCTCCCTTGATGCAGCAACTGTGTATCCTGAAACCGGTTTGCTGTTCTCCATAGCTTCCATGGCCGATACTCCGAGCATATAACCTATTCTCTGGCATTCCTGGAATGTATCGGGGAATCCTATCCTGTAATCGACCTGTGTTACATTGCCGCAGCATCCGTTGCAGAACATCGATACAAAATCCTTTCCTTTTACCCTTTTTACCGCTTCAGCCAGGTATCCGGGGTAATCGGCTGAATAGAGCCAGTTGTTTCCTGTAAGAGTTGTGGCATGGCACCCGAAATTTACAAGCACTCCGGTTTCCTTTCCCTCCTGTTCGAAGCTAAGAGTTATTACCTCCGGGTCGATCGAACCCCAGGGTTCAATAATATATCCCGGTTCCAGCTTTTCCCAGCACATATGAGTTGTTCCATCTTTCGCCCTCAGCCGCCTGTTATGAGAGATCCTTGTTTCCTGGCTCTTCCCCGCGGAAATGATTGTTGGCATCAGTCTTTCATTGGCAAGCAGAACTGCTCCTGCTGCCCGTGTGAGAAACTCTTTTGCCTTCGGGGCATCGAGGCCTGATCTTGGACCGCTGTGAGTATGGGTGGCCATGATCATTATATTTTCCGGCCTGATGTCAGACTGTGAGCCAATATATTCCCGCATGAAATTGACACTCTCCTTTGACAGGTTGCAGATGTCAACGCTAAGGACTGCAACTTTTTCTCCGTTCCCGTCTTCAGCTACCAGTGCCTTGGCATACAATGAATCATGAATTCCTCGCGATGCGTAGTCATCACCCCTGTAGTTGCCTACCAGGTCGAGACCTACATCGGGTTTGTAGTTGACTTCGGCCAGGCCGATCTTTATTCCGGGATCAGCCTTCCTGTCGCAGGAAAAGGAGATTATCAGAGCAATGATAGCTGCGGTTAAAATGATCCCTGTTTTTTTCTCTTTATACATGATCTGGTTTATTTGATATGAATAGATTAAATATCCGTAAGAACAATCTCAATACTGTTTGTCACACTCTCTCCGGGAGCAAGATATGGAAGAAGATTCTTCTCCTTGAGTACAACCCTGTTCCTGGTTGGAACATTGCATGGTTCAAGTCCCAGAACATAATCGCCCTGTCCCATCATCTTCCATTGTGTCAGCCATTGTAGCTGATTGATGTTGAATACTATGTCAAGAGCAATACACTCCTTACTGTTCTGCAGCCTTACACCTGTGCTTCCATCTTTACCTGTTCTGAGCTTATGATAGAAAACATGTTCAAAAAAGCCCGGCTGTGGTTTTGTAAATGTTCTGAACTCATTGATACCTGACTTTGCTATATCAGTTGCAGGGATAGATTCGACCGGATCAATTACCAGGCTGGCATGTTCACTCAGAAGAGGATATCCGAGGTTGATATGATACAGAATTGTATAAGGTGTCTTTTTATACCCGTAGTTAGTGATAGTGTCTGTAATCTTTAATGAGTTGCTTCCCACAACACTTGATATCTCTCTTTCGAGTCTCATTTTTGTTCCGAAAAGCTGAGCCTCTTCTGTGGTACCCCGTAGTCTGATATGGTATTCATCCCCGATCCATTGTGACATGTCAGCTACAAGTTTTGCAGGGATTGTTGAGTATCTTCCATGCAAACCAAGCTCTTCATCGCCATCTTTTACCGGGGGTCCCAGCCATGTGAGACCGCAGGTTGTCAGCAATCCTCCGGTAAATGTCCGCAGCCATCCTATGCCCTGAGGTTCATAAAATGCAGGGTGTGTCTCTCCATTAGGAGTAATATAAACAAGGTTAGTCCCTTTGAAAGAGGCGAAAGAGATATCCATACCACGGTCAGGCAATACTGTATAGGTAAGTCCCGATCCTGTATTAACATCAATGGCTCTCATATTCAGTCCCGGACCATCCGACAGCTTATAATGCCTTGTTCCTCCAAGCTGTGAACGGTTGCCTGTGTACTGCAGTAAATCTTCTTTTTTCATAATGATCTTACAAATTAGATTACATAAATAAAAGGCCTACCTGCGCACTTTCTTCACAGTATTCTTTATTCCTGCTACCATCATCTCCAGATCATCTTTGGTAAGCCTTGGATGCATCGGCAGGTTGGTTGATTCGTTATAGAAGAAATTTTCAGCTACAGGGCACAGCTTATCAGGGTATTTATACATCTTCTTCAAGCCGGTGAAGTGATAATTGGGCTGATAATGCTGGATTCCCTGTATCCCTTCCTCCTGGTACATGACCCTCATAAAATCATCTCTTGAGCAGCCAAGTTCATCTTCCTTTATCAGCAGGGTATAGAGATGAAATGCATGATAACAGTCCGGGTCTTCATAAACCCCCCTTATACCTTTTATATTCTTAAGGCCTTCATTAAGATAGTGGCTGTTCTCTCTTCTCCTGCCGATTAGCATGTCGAGTTTCCTGAGCTGAGCCCTTCCCACTGCAGCCTGCGACTCCTGGGCCATGGCAATCTTAACGGCCCTCTCTTCATCCTCATCATATATTGAACCAAAGAATGAATACGGAACCTTAAGCTTCACTCCATCATTCATCTGGTAACCTGAAGTTATACCTCCTTCAGTATCTGAACCTGTGAACAGCACTTCTTTTGTCTTTTTCATCTTATTATTGTGTTGAAAATAGTTTAACCTCAACCTCAACCTCAACCTCAACCTCAACCTCAACCTCAACCTCAACCTCAACCTCAACTACTTCTATTAATGCATTTCAGTTTCACATACGCCAATACCTCCTGTATAATAGTTGAATTGCACATTGGGATGATCAGCCAGCAGTGACATCGGAACTGAACTATCAGCTATTCTTTTGCTTATCATCATTGCCGTTAGTCTCTGGCCAAAAGGATTGTCGTGTGTACCGGCATGCCATATCGATACTTTTTCCGCTTTCCATGTCTCGACAGGTCCAACTGTAAGAGCCTGGGAAGGAATTCCGGTTACAACACCTCCGGCACTTGTCCTGGCATTTTGCATTATAGTAACAGGATGAAGGTCCACAACTCTTGCTGTGAGCTTCCTGAACTCTTCAGGAGATGGAGGTTCGTCCTTGTACCTGCCTTCCCGTTTTACCGGGTCATTGAATGCCCAGTGCTTTGTATCACCCTGTCCACCCTGCATAACAGCACATCTGACGCCTGATTCCCAGCTGTTAATATAGGTGGTAAGTTCGGCTTTAGGGAAGTGCATATTGGCATCAGGCATCATGAGGTTCTTATCGATCAGATTGAAGCACATATCCCTGTCTGCCTTTTCAAAAGAGATAGGATGTCTGGCATCAAGCTCTTTCCCTTTTACATACCACTCATCCATTCCCCAGAAATGTGAATTCTGAAGATTTATCTGCAGTTCATTTACCATACGGGCTACCAGCGGAAGCTGTTCGGTAGGACCTATTGGTCCGCAGATACCCACCGGATTATCTGAGGTTGACTGTTTCCATGCAGTTATATATTCAAGGGCTTCAGCAAGGTAAAATTCCTCAATTGTGTTATAAAACATAATTTTGAAACCCGGTCTTGAAAGCTGCAGGATATCTTCAGGTGTTAGTTTAGCTGCATCATTAAGCAGATCATCAGGTAAGGTTGTAAAATCCCACCATTCCGGGGCAAGCATACTTAGTTTTCGTGCCATTGATTTTTATAATGTTAATTAGAAACAATCACTTAAATGTACAATTTTACCAAATATTTTTTTCAGGATATTATCCTGCGGAAATCCATGTCCGAGATGCTGCCTGAATCCCTCGGCAAACTCTGTTCCGGTCTCCCTGCCTCTCTCTGCAGCAAACCGTTTCATAGCATCAATATATTCATCCATTTTATGGTGTTCCATAAGCCAGTTCCGCTGGCTTGCATGGCAGGCAAGCATCTGTTCCTTGATTTTGATCTCTCCTGTAATATCTACGTAAAACGCTGGTGTTACCGGTCTTCCCAGGATATCTTTCCCTTCCATCGGATCACAATAATAAAGATAAGGAATAGGTTCAAAAGATGGTATGTCAACCTCCATGTTCTTAACTCCGGATGCAAAACATGCAGCCTGTACAATAGAGCTTGTCATCTCATGGTCCTGCATATAGTCGTCAGGGCTGGCAGTAAATACAATGGAAGGCTTTACCTTTCGCATTATACCGGTAGTGGTGTTCACTGATTCACGATTATAAAATATGTACAGGTCCTCGGATTCAAGGCAATGATATGTTGCCCCGATCAGCATTGCAGCATCTGCCGCTTCATTTTTCCTGATCCGGCTTATTTCTTCTCTTGAAAGTTCTGCAGTTCCCTTATCTCCCGGAGCCATGGTTACTATATGTACCTTCCATCCTGCCTTGCTGAACAGGGAAAGTGTTCCTGCACACATTAATTCTGCATCATCAGGATGGGCAAAAATTCCCATTACTGTTTTATTCATTCCTGTTGTTATTTTAATTCAATCACTTTTCCTTTTCCGGCTGATTCATAGCAGGCAGCAAGGATCTTCTGGCTTCTTAATCCCAATGCGACATTGTTTTCCGGTTCTTTGTTTTCTAGTATTGCACGGCTGAACTCTTCAATTTCAGCACGATATGTATTCACAGGGACAGGTTTAATAGTTATACCGCCGGTTTCATTCCTTACCTGGGCTGCATCATATCCTGATGCACCGCCCTCAAGATATGCGATCATCTGTCCGGAATCACCCTGCCCGATAGTTCCATTGGCGATTATGCTTCCTTTTGATCCGTAGAGTTCAAGAGAATTTTTGCTGCTGTTATCAGGGATGCAGAAAAATGTATCCACCGTCGCTATTGCACCATTCTCAAAGAACATTGATACAACAGCGCTATCTTCTGACCTGTATGAATGGATACTGTTATTTATGTAACAGCTGACACTTTTTATATTCCCGAAAAACATCTCCAGGAGGTCGATGCAATGGCTTCCCATATCCATAAGGGAGCCGCCGCCGCCTGTTGAAGGATCCTGCCTCCATGCCCCTTCAATCGGAGGATACCAGCATGAAAGTTGTGCCCTGGCATAAACAGGCTTCCCTATTTTGCCATCCCTGATCATCTTCAAAGCTTCCTTATGTCCGGAATGAAATCTCATCATAAATGAGGTTCCCAGTAAAACGCCTCTTTTTTTGCAGACTGAAATCATTTTTTCAGTTTCAGTAACTGTCATGCCAAGTGGTTTCTCGCATAACACATGTTTCACTCCGGCAGCACATGCTATTACATGATCAAAGTGCAGACTGACAGGTGAGGCGATATAAACTGCATCAATACCTGATTCAAGAAGTTCTTTTATACTTCCTGCAGGTTTTGCGTTGAACTTTTCTGCAACTTCTTCATTTGCCCTGGTATTAATATCGAATACAGAGACAAGCTTTGCATGATCTGCATTCATGATCCCTTCAGGGATTGTTCTTCTTCTGGCTATACCGCCTGAGCCTATAACTCCCCATCTGATTTTGTTTTCCATAGGTTATCCTTAATCAATTTAACAATCTGCAAAAATTAATAATTTAAAACTATGCTTATTTAGTGCTCTTTAGATTCATAACTCAAGTTGTCTGCATATAAATAAACCCATTCTCGGAGGAGCTATTGAAAGGGCCTGTTTCTACCCCCAAACCCCAGGGGGGGCTTGCCCTATAGCCGTCAACCTAAGGAGTTTGAAAAAAAATTCTACAGGGAGGATCAATAAAGGCAAACGATTATTAATATTGCAATTCCGTTCGTTCATAACATTTTCCCCTCCTTTTGAAGGAGGGGTGGCCGCAGTACAATGATAATCAGAGTATTGCAAAGGCTGGTTGCGGCCGGGGTGGTTGATCTGAAGGACAGTGGAAGTCAACAATGTAACTACCAATACTGTATTGTCTTTTGGATTTTCTTCCTTCATTCTTTTTTGATTTTAATATCTCATATAATGTTGTCTCAAAATCAACCACCCCGGCCGGGAAATAAACTTTGTAAACATCAGATAATCAATTTCCCCGGCCACCCCTCCTTCAAAAGGAGGGGAAACTTTTTCTTGTCTCTTTATTTACAATACTACCCTTAAGTTGACGGCTATGGGGCTTGCCCCCGGTCTCCTCAGCATGCGGAGCCCGCCCTTAAAGGGGTCATATATAATTGGAAAATGATTCATATTGCATTAAACTATTATTAATAATTACTTATACTCAATTTAATCATTATTTCGCTCCTATCTTATTGGATAATACACCTTTATCAGGCGTCTTAACAAATGATGCCTGGTTCAGCCTGTAATCAACTACCGTAATAATAATAGTTGATATAAGTACCATGATTCCCCCGGCTATCGCCATGCTCCCAAGTTTTTCACCAAGCCAGATGGCTGCCACTGGAAGTCCGAAAAATGCAATAAGATAGTTTGAAAGTGCCACCTGCATTGCATCGAGCATTTTCAGGGCCTTAAAGAACAGCACCATTGAAAGAAAATTATGAAATACCGTTAAAAGGGCCATGCCTGTCCATGTCTGGATTGTAAAAGCCTGTATCCTGCCAAAAACATCTGGTTCGTAAATAATTACCAGGGGAGTCAGCAAAACAACCATAAGTAAAGCCAGTTGTCCGAATATCAGAACATCTCCGAACTTTTTCCCATCCTTTCTGAAATCACTTAAAGCAAAGCCCGATAACAGGAGAGCCGCCAGCAGCATTGGAGCCCATACTGTAAAATACGGACCCACCTGATCCTGTGTAAGTTTAATGCATGTGAACTGAAGCGACCACATCAGATTGCAGGCAAACAAAAGAGTCCATGACAGTAGCCTGTTCCTCATAGATACAAATTATCAATTGCACCGTCGTATGCCATTTATTTAAGTTTTTTAAGGGCTGCTTCAATTGCTTCGCTGCCTGAAAGTGCATTTGGAGGCAGAGGTTTTTCACTGGTGAATGACAGCAGATCAGTTGCCCTCTCTGCTATGCTTTTGCTCTCATCAATTGAGCCATCAACAGCAGTAACTGCCTGAATATCCATCCCAAGATGCTTTGCAAGAAACCGGTAAACAGGTATTCTCTTTTCGAAGTTATAATCGTGAACTCCATTCGGGAAATGTACGTTCTCAACATTTTCACCTGCCTGATAGAATTCAAATATCCTTTTTATGAACGGCAATTCCACTGTAGGTTCATTTTTGGTCCAGTCAGCACCATCAGAGATCATCAGAAGCGGCTTAGGCGCAATCATCGCGGCAATTTCAGCATTGTTGGTGAAGTGCTTATCGCTCTGGTGTACAGGTAATCCGCTTTCACAGTTGCATCCTCCGAAGAAGTGACATGAGACCATCACAACAGGGATACTTACACTTACCCGGTTATCTAATGCTGCCAAAAGGAAAGTCTGGGTACCTCCTCCGGAAGCGCCGGTCACAGCTATTCTGCTCATATCGACATCAGGCAGGGTCTCAAGGTAGTCAAGCGCTCTGATACTGTTCAATGTCTGCATTGTCAATGCAACAGGGACACCATGTAATTCGGATATCCTTGCCTGATCGGGTTTTTCAATGATGGCTGAAGGATCGATCTGCCTGGCTGATTCCCCTCCCCATCCGTACATGCTGTAGCTGAACACAACGGCTCCCATGCGGGCAAAAGTGGCGCATCGTTTCTGCATATCAGGATGAAAACGGCCCCATGCGCCCAGTGAGTCCCCGCTGAAATGCCCGTGGGGAGAAAGGATCCCGGGATGTTTTTTTGAATCATCAAGTGGCCTGTAAAGGTTGCCAAAGACATAGAAGCCAGAAATGCTCTCGAAATAAACATTCTCAACAGAATATCCCTCAAAGGTCCTTTTTGAACTGATAACAGCATTCAGAGGAGTCCGTGATGGCATCGGTGAAAGGTTCAGTCCCTTAAGAATATTCTCACGGAGCAGTTGTTTCCTGGTTTCCCATTCCTCAGAATTATCATACATCGATTCCAGTTTTTTCAGTTCCGCTTTTCCCTCTTCTTCCGTGTAGAAATTACCCTGCCTGAGGGCTGGTTCCTGTTTATTAGTACAACTCCAAAGAAGAGCTATGGCGGCAAATAGTAAGATACTGCTTTTCATATGTGTCTTTATTTCAATTATTTAATCCTTGTACTGGCAGGAGATTGCTATCTGGGAATATATGGCACCCGTTTCACCACCTTACTTATTCCTGCCAGAATTATTGCATTGCTATTCATTGGTTCGGTAACAACCTTGCCATAATCCTGCTGTGTTGCCTGATAGTTCTCCGACCCATGCAGGTTCACCTCTTTTATCACCTTTCCAAAACGTGGATTTACCCATTCAAGGGCAAAAAATGTAACCGGATTATTCTTCATGTCGGCTGAGCATGATACAGGATCTGCCTCATAGCAGTAGGCATGCTGGGGTGATCCGGTATCTCCTTCTTTTTTGTCAATACTTTTTTCACCTCCGGGATTCCATTCGAGAATATTAACACCATATTGAATGGGTATTATTTCCTTAAGCCCGTCTTCATATACAATTTCATACCATCCCAGGAGGTCTGCAGAATCAAAGAAATTGGGAATATTGAAATATGCTTTCTGATTAGCGGCCGGAATCGCACATGCATGCAGGAAGATGAGGCTGCTTGCATCATCTCCTATCTTTATCCCGTTTACACTCCCGGGCAATGAATTCCTCTCTTTGCCATAAGAACCGGCAGCAATTAACATGTTTCCTGGTTTGCCGGCAGGGTTTGCCAGCTTAAACTGTTTTGTGCCTGATTGAATTGTACCTCCTTTAAGGGAACTCATATTGATGTCAAACACTTTAGTATCTTCCGGAAGATTGAAGTGTGACGAGATATCAACCGGGACTACCGGGTCCCCATCTTCACTTGGAATTCTTTTACCTGAAAAAGCATTCCTTATTGAAGGCATGCTGTGTCGTACAATCTCCCCAAGTTCTGTCTGGTTTATTGTATGTTTTGACCATAGGAGGTTTG
>Ga0209319_1000893_pt1 | contig 29989 bp, 24 predicted proteins | sample RifGroE2_FD_184000 | JGI IMG/M metagenome (GOLD analysis project Ga0209319, IMG submission 184000) | Groundwater microbial communities from Rifle, Colorado - Groundwater E2 (SPAdes) (version 2) | ecosystem: Environmental > Aquatic > Deep subsurface > Groundwater | place: Rifle, Colorado, United...
ACAGAAAATTGGTTGTGCGGTATGAAAAACTACAATGCACTTTTCTAGGATTTCATTATCTGGCATTTTCTATGATTAACTTTCGGTCAATATTCGGGAAAAATCTATGATTACTTTAGACCAGTTCTTTCTTTATACATTATACACTATACATAACACTAACACTACTGCTCCTCCCAAAGATCTACAGCATATTGTGAACCAGTCGGAAAATATGGAGGAGGATAATAAAGCAAATCATCATCAAAATTCAAATTCCTATTAATATATCCTGTGTTTCCATAGGCAAATCCATAACGAATTTTTGTTGCCAATGAGCCATTGATTGTAATTGTGTTTTTTATGATTCCATTATAATAACATCTTCCGACTTTTCCATCCTTAGCTAAAAGTGCGGCATCAATTTCCAAAAAATTTTGACTGTCTCTTATGGTTAATATATTGTTTTGAGCAATTAATCCTATAATATCTCTTCCATCATGATTGGTATATGAAATATTATTCATTCCAATAAAAATATTTTTCTTAACAGCCGTATAACCAGGCTCGTCGTCAAGCTCAGCTGCCACAATAGTAACTTTTTTATTATTAATAACACCATCCACCCATACATTATTAGCCACAAAAATTATTCCATTATCGGGAATAGCAGCGGTCGTCAAATTCACGGTACATATACCGTTAGTGCCACCAATAAAATTAAAAGCACCTGCAATACAACCAGCTGTCGTGAAACATGAAGTTCCATTTTTCCAAGCATTGCCTCCTGTTGCACCAGAAACCGTACCAAAATAATTAATAATTGCATTAGTTGCGGAAGTTGCATCCCCCGGAAGTGAAATACTGGAACCACAATTAGTTTCAGGAGCAATGCTGTAACTATTGACTTTGCACGTATCAAAATTTCCATTTTCTTTAAGAATAATTCTTCTTCCAACACCAGCATTATCGTATTTTATGGCTGCTTCAGCACGCATAAATCCCAAATCCGAAACCAACGTGTTAAATGGTATTTCTGGTACAAGTATTCTTCTTCCAGCAGGAAAAACATCAGTGCGAATTGGAATACTTGCTGGATTAGATTCAGCCGCTCTGAAAGTATCATTAACTGTTCCATCTATAAGTTTGTGCGTATGAACTCCAATTTCATTGCCTCCTAGGTGATCAGGATCATTGTACGTACCAAGCGTGCTAGAAACATTTCCCAGAGCCAATCCATCAAAACGAATACCCTTATTAGAATGAATTTTACCGGACACAGTCGTGCCATTTCCGAAACGCATATCATCATCAGCCAAAACAATGTTTTCACTCCAAGATGGTCGTCTGAAGCGAATTTTTATGGTTCTTTTGGTTAGAGGATACTTATTTGTCCAGCCAACTACAGTTGCATTTGCAATAGTGGAGCCCTGAATTGGCGGCTCAATACTAATTTGATATCTCCCAATTGGATCACCCCAAGGATCCTCGAAGTCATCCTCATAGACGGAGCCAACACCTATCGGAGTGCCTGACCAAAAATTATCTATTTGCTGAGCTGTGCGTCCATCAGTATTGTGTGCCAAATACCAGCGATAAAAAAATACTCCTGCCTCTGCAACTTGCAAAGCTTCCTGCTTTGATTCAGCACGATAACCAGCAGTCAACCGCGATGAAATAAACGTTAGAAGACTCGAAAGCAACATTCCGAGTATCACAATAACGACAAGCGCATACGCAATTGCTGATCCTTTTTCATTTTTCATATACTAAATATTCTCATTTAAATTTCTGAGATTTACAAACGTTTCAAAATTCACATTATCCGGAGCAGTTAATGGCTTAATATTTATCCACAAATGAACTCTGATCAATCTAACTTGATCAACAGCCAAAGATGGCGAAGTGCTTAATGGATTGTTAACAATGTCCCCAGGATAATCCTGATTATAAAAACGAAAAATAGGCTGTGAAGATTCGTTCATGACATAATTAGCAACAACTGTTTCTGTTTCGTCGCCACTGGCAAAAACACAATTTGCATCTGGATTCCTAATACCCTTTTTTAGTTGATTATCCTCTAAAAAATAATGCGCTCTTTCAACAACATCATCATCGTCATCATTTAAATAAACAACAAGATCAAAATCGCTTCCTGATTGGATTGGATTATATAAGTTATTTATTCCAGCGCATGGATATCTCACTTTTCGCAAATCGCTAGAAAGTGAATCGATTCCAGCTGCAGCAATTTTAGTAACATCGCCCTCCTCCATCACGAAAGATCTAACTTTCCATCCCCTGGAAAGAAGCGCCGTGAGCCCACCCATAATCAAAACAAGGATCGTGATTGCAACCAACATCTCCACCAAACTTACTCCATTTTTAAAAAAATTTTTTCTTTTCATTTTTATATAGCGTCAAGCATTATTTCCTCCTTAACTAATCCACTAACATTAACATTCTCTGATTTATCTGAAAAACCACTCGCTGTCACAAGTATTGTGTGGTCGCCTGAATTTAATGCACTCGAACCATTGACAAAAAAAGCTCTGCCAGAATAATCAGTGGTTGCAGTCAAATCATAAGTTAACCCGGCGTCTTTAATATTAACTGTAGCACCAACCAGTGGCGTAGCATCAGCGTTATTTAAAACGGTTACTAGAACTGAATTCTCAGCTGTTTTCATGAAAAATGCACTTTCAGTTTGATCAGTATTTGGCTGTAAATAGAATTCATTTGAGTTGTTTGTCGACGAACTCATCTTTAAAAATTCGTACCCAACAGGATTGATTGGATTAAAATTATATATACCAGAACTTAATCCACTAGGGTCAGTTATTATTATTTCCCCTGCAGCGCCAGAATCCAAACCACTTTGATTATAACTAAAAACTTTTACAATACTTGTTGGATTCTCAGTTCCCAGCTCCCTCCCACCACTTAATGAAAATTGAACATCTGGAACAAAAGCTCCGAGCATATCTTTGGTTTGAATTTTTAATTCCACTTTTTCATCCATAGTTATGGAATTTGTCCACATTGTCCCTGTTGTAATTGCGGTGTCTTTGTCTATAGGATTAAAAGAACCTGGCACTAATACATCATATACTGGATAAGTATGCGCTGAAAAATAACCGCTCTTGCTTATACTGATTCTATAATTAGAATTCAAATCTTCAGGAACTTCAAGAAACGTCACATTACCCTCTGTTGTATTGTATGTTTGATCAATGCCAGTATTAGTATTTGTTAACCTTACAGCAACATCATCAATTGGAACCCCTTGATTATTCTGCACATTAACTGATAAAATTCCTCCGGTTGAATTGCCTTCCAGTCCCGGCGGCACAAAACGAGAAACCAAAAAAGCTGATTTTGTTTCAATATAGTCAGGATTCCAAGAAACCTGAACTCTAACATCCTTAAAATCTGCTGGCCTAGTATCAGTTCCCAATAACGCGGTTCCATCATATGGATCATCTTGATATTTAGCCAGGGTATGGACATAGAAAGTGCGTGTATTTTTGGTGACTTCTTCGAATTCCAAGATATTACCACCAGGAATTCCCATGATCCAACCACCTGCACCATCAGTTTTTTTTGTCCCAATACTATCATACGGCAAACTGCGAATGATTTCCATTTTTTCATTTGCCAACTGTGTTGCCGCCAAACGATTTTTAGATTCAATAATATAAGCTGTAGCCACTGTAAAAGACTTATAAAATGCCAAACCAGCTATCATAAAGATAGTTAACAATACCAATGTTTCCACTAGCGAAAAACCTTCTTTATCTTTTATAAAAATATTCACTTTATTTATATAAATCCTATTTAATAGTATCCATCATGCTATACATAGGTTGCAACATTGCTATCGCAAAAAATCCGACTGCGGCTCCAATAACAACCATCAAAAGCGGTTCGATGATAGCAGACATATTTTTTGTTATTTGATCAACCTCATCCTCGTAAAATTCTGCCAATTGCAACAAAACTGTTTCTGTTTTTCCCGTTTCTTCTCCAACTTGCACAATTTGTGAAACCAGCACAGGAAAAATATCACTATGTTCTGAAAGTATTTTACTAAGACTTACGCCCTTTTGAATATCATCAACACTGTCCAAGAGAACTTTCTGATAATAATAATTTGTTAGTGTTCTGGATATTATTTTCAATGATTCGACAGAACCAACTCCACTTTTCAACAAAGAGCTGTATATTCTAGCAAAACGTGCGCAATTCATTTGTTTAACCAGTGGACTAAATATTGGAAATTTTATGGAAACCCAACTTAATACTTTTTTTCCAGAAGGTTGCCTCAAAAACCACTGCATGAACAATACAAAAATAACAAATAAAATGCCGGTTAATAATCCATTGTTTCGCAGCATGTCACTCAAATTTACAATCATTCTTGTCATGACTGGAAGCTCTGCATTCATGTCCTTGAAAACTCCCATGAGTTTCGGCAAAACGAAAGTAAGCATAATATATCCAATAACAATCATCACAGTCAAAATTACCCCAGGATAAATCATTGCACCCTTTACCTTGCTCTTCAGGTCATGTTCTTTTTCAAGCTGAACAGCAACTATTTTCAAAACTTCATCCAAATTACCCGCAGTTTCACCAACTCTAACCATATTAACAAAAAGTTCTCCAAAAACATTTGGATATTTTGCCATGGAATCACTTAATGATTTTCCACCTTGAACTTCTTCAAAAATATCCAATAAGACTTTTTTAAAAACTTTATTCTCAGTTTGTAGTGCAAGATTATTAATTGCGCGAGAAACAGTGAGACCTGAAGCAACCATGACACTTAAGTTTCTCGCAAAAACCATTTTTTCTTTCAATGGAACAGTGTTAAACCTATCCATAAATTTTACACTGACACTATTCGTATCCTCTTCTTTAACCAATGATATTGAGGTAACCAAAAATCCCTCACTTCGCAATTGTTGCGCGAGATTCTTTTCATCCTGAGCCACCGCTTCACCCCCCTTGGTTTGCCCATCATAACTCTTAGCTGTATAAATATACTTAGGCATTTTCAACTTACAACTTGCAACTTACAACCTACAACAGTTTCGAATTTGTTGTTAGTTGTCAGTTGCTTGTTGTTGGTTATTCTTTGGTTACTCTCATCACCTCTTCAATTGATGTTATTCCTTGCACAGCCTTTATGAACCCATCTTCTCCCATCGTACGCATGCCATTTTCTCTGGCCTTTTTTTCAATATCATCAGATGAGGCATTTGAAGTTATTAATTTTCCTATTATTTCATTCATTTCCAAAACTTCATAGATGCCAAGACGACCATGATATCCTTCATTACTGCATTGTTCACAACCCTTTGGACGATAAAAACTTATATTTTTCCAATTACTCTTAGAATTAATCGTTCCACCAAGATCTTCAACTTTTTTTAGCATTTCCAAAATCTCACTCATTTCAAAATTTGCACTCAAGGCCTTCACTTCTTTTTCTCCAAGGTTATATGCAACTTTGCATTCATTGCAAAGTTTTCTTACAAGCCTTTGCCCTATTATCACATTAACCGTGGATGCAACCAAAAATGCCTCCGCACCCATATCTAAAAGTCTAGGCAATGTTCCTGCTGCACTATTGGTGTGCAAGGTTGATAACACAAGATGCCCAGTCATGGCTGCTTCAACCGCAATTTGCATTGTTTCCCCATCTCGAATTTCCCCGACCATTATAATATCAGGGTCCTGACGCAAAAGAGCTCTAAGCGCTGCAGCAAAAGTCATTCCTATTTTAGCGTTTGTCTGAGTTTGATTAACTCTAACCATTCTATACTCAACAGGATCTTCAACTGTGCTAATATTAACCTCGGGAGTATTCAAGATATCCATAATAGTATACAGCGTTGTTGTTTTTCCACTTCCAGTTGGTCCTGTAACCAAAACCATTCCGTTTGGTCTTTTTATATGTCTATGAACAGCTTCAAGTGCATTTCCATTCAACCCCATTTTTTCGAGAGTCAAACCCTTCGATGTTTCATCCAGCAAGCGCATAACTATTTTTTCACCTTCAAAAACTGGCAGCATGCTGACGCGAAAAGAAATTTTGTATCCATCTTTCTCTATTTTAAACCTGCCATCTTGTGGCAAACGATGTTCATCCAATTTCAAATTAGACAACACTTTTATTCTAGCAACAAGACCATCCAGAACTTGACGAGGAAGTGTCATGGCTTCATGCAAAACACCATCAATACGATATCTAACATGAACTTCTTTTTCTCCTGGTTCAACATGAATATCACTGGCCGATTGCAAAATGGCGTGCTTAAGCAAAGTATCAACAATTCTAATAATTGGAAGGTCTTGCGCTATTTTTTCAAGATCATCACTTCCAGCACCCGAATCAACATCTTCTGAATTTTTACTAATAATATCTCCAAACTCTGCTTTCAAACTTTTTTCATACTGTTTCAGGATTGCTCTGATACTTTCTTCTGTTGTAAGGCAAGGTACTATTTTTAATCCTGTTTTTTTTCTTATAAAATCTATAGTTTGAAGATCCTCTGGATTTTTCATGGCAACCTTCAAATCATTACCAACTTTTTCAAAAGCTATTATTTCATATTTTTTTGCAATAGGCTCTGGAATTATTTGCAGAATATCAGATGCTATAGTTTCTTTTTCAAGATTTACAAAAGGAATGCCAAGAATATACGAATACAGTTTTCTTAATTCAATTTCATTAATAAGCTTTTTTGACATCAACAAATCACCCAACTTTTGGTTGCCTTTTTCCGCCTCCTCAAAATTTTCATCCACCATTTTAACATCCAGCAAACTGGAATCAAGAAGGAAATCTCTCAATTGCTTATTTTCAATCCTCATTGGATTTTATTTTTTTATTTTTATTTTTATTCTCAACTTTTCACAAACAATGACTCACAAAATTATTTTAAAATACTACTACTGTATTTTCAATATTTCCTTAACTTTAGCAGTAACTTCCTCCAACTTATAATCTGCTTTTACCAGATACGTTGTGGCACCAAGACCAAGTGCTTTTTCAACATCTGAAATACTACCCAAATTTGTCAAAAGTACAATTGGAACATTTTTTATTGACTCTGTCTTTCTAACGTCTTCCAGCACCGCATAACCATCTTTCTTTGGTAAAACAATGTCCAATAAGATTAGATCAGGACTTTCCTCAATAGCCATTTTTATTCCAACTTCTCCATCGCTCGAACATTTAACCTCAAAATTTTCACTAGCCAAATATTCAGCAAGTGCTTTTTGCAGAACAATATCGTCTTCTATGATCAATATTTTTTTCTTTTCCATATGTTTATCCAATCAAGCAACTTCCTGAAAATCAGAACTTTACTCAATTTAAATGTTTATTATTTTAAAACTGCCAACCCCTTTTTTTCACTATCCACAAGAGGGATTGAAAAATAAAATTCACTACCAACATTTTCTATTGACTTAAACCACAATTTTCCGCCAGATTGCTCAACAATATTTTTGGCAATATATAAACCAAGACCCGTTCCATCGGTTTGATTTTTAATTGAATTATTACTTCTGAAAAACTTCTGGCAAAGATTATTTTGCTCATTTCTTGGAATGCCCACACCATTATCCCTAATGCAAAACTGTGCAAAACCATCACTGCTTTCAACAATAACATCCACCTTTCCACTGCCATCTATATATTTAATTGCATTTGAAATCAAGTTGTCCAAGACCACCGCCAATCTGCGTTTATCAACAAAAACTTCCAACATTTTAAGATTGCAAATCATCTTTAATTCAATATTCATCAACTTTGCAAAGGATACCTGCAAATCAATTGCATCCTCAACCATTTTACAAAAATTCATCTTTTCCTTATTGAGAGCCAACTGTCCTTGATCAATTCTGGCAACATCCAAAAGATCATTGATCAGTCTTCCCATTTTATCTCCTGAATGCGAAATTTCATTCATTATCTCGATTTGTTTTTCACTTAATCCTTTTGAAAATTTTGTAAGCAACAATTCAGTTTGCCATTTCAGTTCAGAAATAGGAGTTTTGAGCTGGTGAGAAGCTATCGAAACAAATTCTGATTTCATCTTGTTTGATTTAGCCACTTCTTCAACAGTTCTAATAATGAAACTTCCGACTGTCAACAGCAAAACAACCACAATGCTTTCACTGATAACCAAGACTTCCGGAGAATCATAATTTATTGAAACAACATAAACTCCCGTCATGGCAGCAATGATAATAATGCCCATTACGATAAAAAGAAAACTTGGTGTTTGCCAAATCTTGACACCCAAATCATCTGCTTGTTTCCGTAAATTCAATTCATCAAAAATTCTTTGTCTTAACATGTGATTTATTTTATTGATATAAAAATTTACCCATTTATAAAATAATTATAGCACAAAATTATGCAACACAAAAACAATTTTCATATAAATCTTTACTCACCATCATAAATTTCTCCAACTTCACTTGAAAACTTTTTAGCTGCTTCGGAATCCAATTGCAATGGATTGGAAATATTCCATAAAACTTCAAACTGAGTTTTCATAAGCTGACGAAGTTCTTTACTTTCAACAACAAAACCAAAATTTTCTGCCTGGGATGACATAAACATTACTTTGTTTCCATATGCCCAATATCCCATAGAGAAATCAACTCCATCTGGCGCAATTTTAACTTCACGCTTTACCTCCTTGCCGGGTGCTAAAAAAATGTCCTTTTCCACGTCGCCAGTTTTATCAATTGGCCAAATCACTTTGATGCCAATGTTGCTTTTGATTCTCTTGATATTAAAATCATGCAGAAATTCTTCGCCAAGCACTCTCGTTATATCCTTAACGGGCCAACAAAGCTCAGTTTCCAAATCATTATACAAAAGCACGTCTTTGAGCATACTCCGCATTTCATCAGCCCCCTCAAAATAGTGAAATTTCGGACTCATAAAGTCCATTTTCTGCGATTTCTTAAGCGATTCCAGCATACTTTCAAAACCAGAACGTGTTTTTTCCAGCCCATTTATTTTTTCATTGAGGATTGTTTTGATTTTTTCAGGATCAACTGCTTGCCAAAGTTTCACATTATTTTTCTCATTTTGCAGCACCAAACCACACTTAGCCAGGTCCTCCAATAAGCCATAGATAGTTGATCTTGGAATATTAAGCTTTTTTGCGAGATTGCCAGCCGGCATAATTCCGCCTTCCAAAAGAGCCAAATATACATCAGAATGCTCCATTTTCAAGCCAAGTTTTTCAAAAATTGAGTCTAGCATAGTTTTATTTTCCTTATCATTCCGGCCTCCGAGCCGAAATCTAGGTTTTTTATAAAATTCTTTTGTCGCACCTCGCCGACACCATTGATTATAGCATGGTTTTGATATATAATCAAGTGTTAAGATGAATTATTAAACAAATCTTAACGACTAGCCCTTTGAAAATTAAATATCGTCCCGACATATCGACACTAACCCAAGCCCGTCGCCAAGCGACAAGAGAAAAGGAGAACAAAATGCAAACATTCATAAAAATCATACTTATGATCGACTGCTTTTATGGAATGTTGGTTGGATTATCTTTCTTTGCTCATGGATTCACTTGTCCGATGAGCGAAGATGAGTCAAAAGGCTATTTCAAGGATATTTTGATACCATTTGTAATTGCAATTGCTTGTCTTATCTTTCTGAAATAAGTACTACCCCACGCGGTCAACGATTGCTCGACACAAACAAAAAAGGGGAAGAATCATGTTAAACATTGTCTATGCTATATGTCTACTAATAACCCTTTTATTATCCTTTGACTATTGCGGGGATCATGGAGAGTTCGGGGCCAAAGAGTTTCATTGGTACTGTTGCTATTGTTGCAGGAGAAGTGCGAAAATAATTACCATATTTTTCCTTTTATCAATAGCGGGACCAAAGTATTTCTGGGGCAGATGGGGATCAATCGCAGCTTCATTACATCTGACGATATTGGTAGCTAGCATTATATTTCTTGTTGGGCTATTAGCAGGAAGCTTTAAAGAAAAATAAAATATACTTTCCCGCATGATCAAAGATCGTGCGGGTTTTTCTTTTCCAAAACAAAAACCGCCAGCGCAAGCCAACGGTTTTTAAATTTGCATTTTGAACTTCCTAAAACCTAGCACCGTGATCTGACCTCACCTGTCACGAGTACATGACATCCTCTCCTTATCAAAGGAGAGGAACATATTGAAGAAAACTTTTTACACTTTAAACTCCACTACTTCCCCATCTGTCATAACATAATCTCGACCAACGGTTTTAACTGCGCCGAGTTCCTTGGCTTTGCCCCATGATCCAATTTCCAACAACTTATCCCACATAATAACATCAGCTCGGATAAACTTTTCCTGAAAATCAGTATGAATGGCTGCCCCAGCTTCGGGCGCTGTTGCACCTTTTTTGATCGTCCAGGCGCGTGTTTCAATTTTTCCAGTAGTAATAAAGGTTTGAAGTCCAAGCAAATCATATGCCTCAATAATCAAATCATTGATATGCGAAGTAAGCTCCATTTCAGTCTTTTCTTCTTCGCTCATTTCAATCAATTCCTCTTCAATTTTAATGTCGAGCTTAACGTGCCTTCTATTCTCCAAAATATCAGGCAATTTCTCATTAACATCGGAAACATTGTAAACATACAAAAATGGCTTCATTGTAAGTAATTGTAGCTCTCTGACGGCAATTTTGGTGTTTTGATCGTTAAAATCAATATCAGTCACGTTAGCTAAGAGCCCTTTTTCCAGTGTATTTTTGATTTTTTCCGCGATAACAAGCTTAAATTGAGCATCTTTATCGTTCCCACGAGCATCTTTGGCCAATTTCTCCATTCTTTTGGTCACAGTTTCGAGATCCGCCAAGATAAGCTCGGTATTGATGATTTCAATGTCCTCAAGCGGATCTACCTTATTATGCACATGAGTGATATTGGAATTCTCAAAAACCCTCACAACTTGAGCAATTGCGTCCACTTCCCTAATATTAGCCAAAAATTTGTTGCCCAACCCCTCTCCTTCGGAAGCCCCTTTCACAATTCCTGCAATATCAACAAATTCCACCACTGCTGGCACAATTTTTTCCGTTTCTGACATTATCGACAGTTTGTCTAAGCGCTCATCTGGCACCTTTACTACCCCCACATTGGGTTCGATAGTGCAAAACGGATAATTACTAATTTCTACTGGATTTTTAGTTAATGCCTTAAAAAGGGTACTCTTACCCACATTTGGCAATCCTACAATACCTATCTGTAAAGCCATAAAATTTAAGTATATAAAGTTAAAAATTCATCAGTAAACTCATATCCAAAAATACAACAAATTGAGAAAATAAGCAACAAAAAAAGAAGCATGCTACTTTTTAGTTTGCTTCTTGTTTCTTTTTCCATTCATTGAATGGTTTTTGGATCAGGGGATCCGAAGATCCCCTTCTCTTTTTTCCTTCAGCCCTTTGCCTTACTGATAGTTCAGGCGATGGCGCGACCGGCAACAGGAACGGCTTCTTCTTTTTTCCCGGGGAAGCTTGCTTTTGCGAGGGCAAGGGAACCGGCACCAATGTCGACATCAACCAGAGCTTGGGTGAAACGCTTCATACATCACCTCCAACATGAATTGAACTACCTTGTAATTACTATTTTAAATATAATAACAATTAATGTCAATATGCACATATAGCCAAATTATCCACAGCCTAATATAAATACACGTCACTCTTTTCTTTTATCCGCATCCATGGTATAAATACCTGATGCGTTCCTGCATTTTTGTTACATGCTATATGATATATGTTATATGAAAAATGAATTTGTCCTGTGTCACTATAGTGAAATTGCTCTCAAGGGCGGAAATCGCAATTTCTTTGAACGACAACTAATTGAAAATATCAAAACCCAACTTGAAGCATTTTGCCCGAGCAGTTTTGAATATGTCAAAAAAATGTCTGGGGGGATTTTAATTAAACTTAATGAAAATGGCATTGAAAATCACGCCCTGGTTCATGATGCTTTGATGCACACTCCAGGAATAGCCAATTTTTCTTTTGCTACCAATGTTGAACAAAATATAGAAACACTAAAAAATTTCTGTTGGGATTTAATAAAAAATCAAGAATTTGAAACATTTCGCGTGACCACCCAGCGATCCAATAAAAATTTCCCAATGACTTCGGAAGAAATTAACCGTGAAGTTGGAGGATACATTTATGAAAAGTTTAGAAAATCCACCAAAGGCGGACCAGCCTCTGGCTGGAAATCCGTTAGCATGAAAAATCCTGATTGCGAATGCAAAATTTTCATTCTCAATGAGTTTGCACTTGTTTCGATGGAAAAAATCCATGGGCTCGGTGGCATGCCAGTTGGAACTGGAAACAAAGCTATGGCCATGCTTTCTGGTGGATTTGATTCTCCAGTGGCTGCTTTTCAAATTCTTCGTCGTGGTGTGCAATTACGATATGCCCATTTTCACAGCGCACCATACACATCAAAAGCTTCCATTGAAAAAGTTGTCGCCCTTTCTCAGGAGCTTAAGAAATTTGGCAGCTCAACAAAATTATATCTGATTCCGTTTGCAGATGTGCAAAAAGAAATTATGATGAAAACACCAGAAAGATTCCGAGTGATTCTTTATCGCCGCATGATGCTACGCATTGCAGAAGTTTTAGCTAAAAAAGAAAAGTGTTTGGCGCTCATTACCGGAGATTCAATTGGACAAGTAGCTTCGCAAACACTTGAAAATATTTTGGCCGTCAGTGAAGCTGCAACTTTGCCAATCTTTAGACCACTGATTGGGGAAGACAAAGAAGATATTATGCAAAAAGCCAAAACTATTGGAACTTACGATATTTCAATTCAGCCGCATGATGATTGCTGCACGCGCCTGATGCCAAAAAAACCAGAAACAAGAGCGAAACTTTGGGAGGTTTTGGAGGCAGAAAAAGAATTGGACATCCAAAGTCTTATCATGATGGCGCTAGAAAAAACCGAGTTGAAAAAAATTCCAAAAGAACCATGTATTGCGTGTGACCCGATTTAACCTAGATATTTTGCAATATTACTTATTCTTCTGAAGCTTCCTTTTCCAAATCTTCTTTTTTCAAAATAATATTTTTGTGTGTATTTTTTTCATCTTTACCCCATTTTTCATCATCAAAATCTTCATCTTCGTCATCCTGACAATTGTTGCATCTGCGTATTTCTTTTGCTTCAAAATAAGCTTCGCCAGTTTGCAAGCCAATAACCTTAATAATCTTTCCTCTCTTTTCCAATTCATCATTTTCCCAGCCAACTGCTCGATCATCCACTATCCATTTTTTTCCAGACTCATCTCTTAACACCAGCTTTTCTTCAACTTCATCAATTTCAATAATTTTACCTACCAACAATCCTTTTTCTGGTTGAAACCAGAGTTCTCTAAGCGCATCATGTTTCGACTGATTATATATTGGAATTGTTGTTGTCATCAACCCATCAACTTCTTTAGCCATGCCTATTGCATAAAAAATACTACCCAAAAAAATACTACCCAAAAAACTTCCTAGCACGATCCATCTTCTCTTGAACCGATATCCCATCTTAGTGTGCTTCCAATTACAATAAGCAACAAGCATAAAAACAGCAACCGAAAGAAGCCAAAAATATGGAAGCATCATAACAGCTGAGCTTATGAGGCTTCCATGCATATGATCAAGCAAATCAATATCGCCAGAATTAGCTATGTGAACAATTACACTAAAAGATAAGCTACCCAAAATTACCGACACCACCAACATTACCCAAAAGGCATAATTTTTCAATAAAAAATGCCATTTTGGAACTGGAGAGATGCAATCATTTTTGATTTTTCCAATAATGTTTTCGCTAAACTTAGTCATCTTGTTAGATTGAGTTCAAATAGCTTTCAGCCAAAGAACACTAATTTATTATAAAATATTTTCTACGGTTACACTTTTTTCAATATATTTTGTTTCATATCTTGTTTTGATATTTTTTCTTTAAACTGCTTCTTTGCTCTGTTTATGAGTGTAGCGACTGTTCCCATTGGTTTTTCCAAAATATCGGAAATTTCCTTATAATCCTTTTCTTCCAAAAATTTTAAAACCAAAACTTCTCGATATCTTTCATCAAGCTCATCCAAAATCAAACGAACTTCCTCGCCAGTATGCTTCCTTTCAAGTTCCTTTGTCATATCCTCACTACTGGCCAATATATTTAACAACTGATTATCACCTTCATATGTTACTGTTTTTGGTCTGGCTGTTATTTTTCTGAAATGACTGATGACCTTATTGTGAGCTATGCGATAAATCCAAGAAGAAAACTTTAGGTCTTGATCAAAATCGTTAAGATTTTTATAGGCGCTAATAAAAACATCTTGCAATGTATCCTCCACATCCTCTCTTGATCCACCTGAGATACGCAAAATATATCTGTGCAATTTTTCTTCATAACGTTCGATTAAAAAACCATACGCATCTGGATTTTCAAGCGTCATCTTGACCAAACCTTCGTCAGACAATTCCGCAACATTATTCAATTCCTGCAAATATTCTTTTTCCATCTAGACTATTAGATGCATGCATGAATATATACGCGCTTCACAAACTTCCCTTTCGATTCAAGCATTTACATCTATAAAATTTTAATCAACCATTAAATTCAAAACACTCTCATCACAAATATAAATCGGGCCAACAAATCATCTCACTATTCTTGGCAAAAGAGCCAGAACTCGTGTGGTAATTTCGTAGTTTATTGTGTCAATTTTTTCAGCAATTTCTTCTGCTGTAATTTCTTGATTTCCCTGCTTTCCCAAAAGCACCACTTCATCCTCATTCAAAACATCAGCAAGATGTGAAACATCAACCACGAACATATTCATGGCAACTCTTCCAAGAATTCTACAACGTTTTTTTTTAATCAAAACTTCCCCAAGATTGGAAAGCCCCCTATCAAATCCATCACTATACCCTTGCGGAATCACAGCTATCTTCGTTATCTCATCAGTCACAAAAGTAAGACCATATCCGATAGAATACCCTTTTGGCACTGTCTTTATTTGAGCAATATGGGAAACCCAGCGCATAACTGGTTTTAATTTAAAATTTTCATTTTCAAGCTTATTTCTCAAATCCTCGCTTGGCCACATGCCATACAAGCTTAGGCCAGGACGAACCAATTTTGAAACACCTTCATTTTTTTCCCAAGCCATAATGCCACTACTTGCAGACATGTGAGTTTTCAAATTATCAAAACCAGCTTTTTCAAAAATTTTCAATGCAACCTCAAATGCATTGATTTGTTTTTGGGCATGAGAAAAATCAGTAGTATCTTCAATGTTTGCAAAATGAGAATATATGCCATCCACCACAATATTTTCGCAATTTTTCAAGCAATTAACCATCTCTTCCACCTTTTCAGGCATAACACCCTGCCTTCCAAGATAGGCATCTATCTTAACATGCACAATTGCTTTTCTCCCGAGTTCCTTTGAGATACTATCTAACGCTAAAATTTGTTTCTCATCATAAACCCCCAATATTCCTTCGTGCTCAAGAGCTTTTTTCATTTCATCTTTAGCAACATATCCAAGCACTAAAATTTTCTTTTTTGTAATTTTTCGAAGTATTTCCAACTCCCTAAAATCATCTACTTGAAAATAGTCAGTAACGCCATCCAAAATATCTACGACCTCATTTTGACCATGCCCATAGGCATTAGCCTTCACAACTGAAACCATTTTAACATCTCCCTTAACCAATGATTTCATTAGCGCAAAATTGTGTAACAAATTTTCTTTAGAAATTTCAATATAAGAAAGCATAGAATTATAAATACTAAGATACGAGAAACAATAACCAAAAAAACGAGGTGCGGGCTTTTGATTATTGATATTTGTGATTTATTTGTATCTAGTATTTTGATTATTGGTTATTAAGAGCCCGTGTTAATGGACACTTAGAATGATCATGTGCTTTTGCTGGGCAATATTTTCTACCATATTCAATCATGCGATAACTTATTTTTGGCCATTCCGGTTTAGGAAAAATCTGCATTAAATCTCTTTCTGTCTTATCTGGATTTTTTTCAGGGCTAAGTCCTAACAAATTTGAAAGCCTTCTCACATGAGTATCAACAGGAATTCCCACGAAAACACCGCAAGCAACTCCAAGCACAACATTAGCCGTTTTTCTGGCAACACCTGGTAATTGAATCAACTCCTCCATTGTGCAAGGAATTTTACCATTGTGTTTTTCTTTGATTATCTTTGCAGTAGCCAAAATATTCTTAGCCTTATTATGATAAAAACCCGTCTGAAAAATATCCTGCTGAAATTCCAACTGGCTGGCGGCGACATAATCTTCCAGTTTTTTGTATTTTTTAAAAAGTTTTTCAGTTACTTCATTTACTTTTTTGTCAGTGCACTGAGCGCTCAAAATTACAGCTACCAAAAGTTCCCAGGAGTTACTGAAATTAAGTGCTATTTTTGCATCTGGAAAAATGGTCCTGAGCTCACGAGCCACAACCAAGGCAATCTTCTTTCTATTGTCAATTTTCAAATGATAACTCATTTACCCAATTAAATAAGATTCGGGTCCTTCTATAAAAGAACCTGCTTACTTAAAATTTAATTCTTATTTAAAGTAAAATCACAAAAATAAACTTCCCGAATCTTAATTTTGTACTCAAAATTATTTAATAGGGTGAATTCCTTTAAGCATTTATGCTTTAATCTAAGCACAAAATACTTTTTTTCACAACAAGGAACACCTTTCACAAGGAGTTCTCAAAAAATCTTTAATTTATTCATATCGCAAAGCTTCGAGAGCATGAAGTTTTGAAGCTCTCAAGGCTGGGAAAAGTCCCGTTACCACACCCAAGATAAAAATAAAAAGGGCTATTGAAATAACGAAAATTGAGGGGATTTCAACAAAATTTGCAGATGCGACACCATATTTGCCCGCTATCATATTGATAATATAATTTATCAACTTAGCAATTCCATAACCAACAGCTATGCCTATTGTTCCTCCAAGAAAACTTATTAAAAAAGCCTCAATGATAAACATCTTAAAGATATCCCTTCTTTTTGCCCCCAGGGCTTTCAAGATTCCAACTTCTTTCGTTCTTTGAAGCAAGGAAACACTCAGTGTGTTAAGCATCCCCATGGCAGAAATTGACATAATAATCACACCAAAAGCAACCAGGATGATCCTAACTACTGAGAAAAATGAGTTAATGTCTGCTATGGTGTCCAGTACACTCTCGGTTGAAAATCCCAACTGCTCGATTTGAAGCCTAGTATTTTCAACCATTGATTCATCCTTGACACTGACTTTTACTGATTGTCCAGCTACTTTGCCATAAACCATTCTTATTTCTTCAATAGGAACATAGGCGTAAACAGCATCATCTTTCGTTTGATCCTTCACAATTCCCACAATTGTAAGCACCTTATCCTTATTTTGATCTTCTTTTTGTGATTCCTCCTTTGAATCTTCCAAGTCATTGGTTAACATTTCCTCTCTGATAATCATACTGTATTCAACTTGTTTTCCAATACTATCATCTGGATTTTCAAAGCCCAAAAGCGTTGCCAGCTTAGGGGTTATCGCAACTGATTTGGGATTTAAAAACAATTTTTTCTTAATTTCCAAATCAATATTTGAACTTGCCAAATCAAGATATTTCTCACTGATAGCATTAACAACCACATCAGTTTGCGAATCGCCAATAATAAATTTTCCACCTATATTAGCACTGATTTCAACATCCTTTACCCCTTCAATATTTTCAATCCTGCCAATTGCAGACTTATCAAAAATCACAAAGTTCTCCAAGCTATTATTGCCAACATCAATAATATTTCCTGGATTATTGCTGGTAACTTCGCGAATGACCATCCCTTGAATTCCAAATCCTAGTGAAATAAGCAAAGTTATAATAGCAATACCAATAGCAACACCTCCCACGGTTAAAAATGATCTCAATTTGTTAATTGACATATTTCTATAACCAATCAGAATGACAGCAGAAAACCGCATCTGATTTGAAGAAACCTTTGAACCAAGATTGGTTTTTTCAATATTCTTTTTTTTAAAAATTTTAAACATTATTTTTTAATTTTTATCTTTTTTTATTTCCGTAAGACTGCCTTTATTAACAACGTCAGACATTATTTTTCCGTCAACCATGTTCACAATTCGGGTACCAAATTTATATTGATCAGTATTATGCGTAACCATCAATATCGTTATGTTAAATTGCTCAGATATATCAAGCAGGAGTTGCATCAATTTTTCTCCAGCCGCTCTGTCCAGATTTCCAGTCGGTTCATCAGCAATAATAAATTTTGGGTCAAGCAAAAGCGATCTTGCGAGCGCAATTCTTTGTTGTTGACCTCCGGAAAGATCATACGGTCTATGATTTGCCCATTCACTCATGCCAACCAGTTCAATCAATTTAGCACCAATTTCAATTCCCTCAGCAAAAGTTTTTCCAGTAATAATGGCTGGAATTGCAATATTCTCAATGACAGTCAATGATTTTATCCAAAATGGCTGCTGCGGGATAAAGCCGATATTTTGATTTCTAAAATTTGCTCTCCAATCTTTTGTTTTAACCCAAATATCGTCATCATCGATAAAAACGGTACCAACAGTTGGTTCTTCAAGTCCATAGATGGTGTGCAACAGAGTTGACTTTCCACATCCAGAAGGACCAACAAGTAACACGAATTCACCTCGAAAAATTTCAAGGTCAATGCCCATCAAAACGGGAATACTTTGTTCTCCCACGATAAAATTCTTCTTCACGCCAGCAACTTTGATGACGATTTCCTTTTTTTCTTCAGTCATTTCAGCTTTTTAATATTTTTTAATTTCCTCCCAATTTTGAAAACCAACCAAAACGATTAGTAAATGTTTTTGTGATAACCTCAGTCGCATTGGCTTTGGCTTGTTCCACTGGAACAGTAACAGGATCAGAAAGCGTCTTGTTTCCAGCATCATCGAGTGCTTCAAATTGATAACTGTACACCTGCCCAGCTTCCGCAGGAATAGTAATCAAATGATGTTCACCATAAACATTATCCGTGGTTGTTTGCTCAAATGATTTCGTAACAATTCCTTTGGCATAAAGCACATTAACCCTGGTGGCCTCATCCGTTTGAATTTTAATATAAACATTTGATTGGGCATTATTTCCTCGCCCCGAAACTCTCCCCATTGACCTGTTGAGCAATATTTGTGGTGGTCTTGAGTCTGTTTTTGTTGTTATTTTTTGTTCAAATGGTTTTGCCTGGATATTATTTTGATCAAACCCAGTAACATTTATAATATGTTCAATTGCTGGTGCAAGTTCGGTAATTTCAGCTTCGTGCTCAAGCAATAATTCATCATTATTATAAGTCAAAAAATTTACCGATGAAATTGGCTTATAATATATTGTTGTTTTGGTTGGAACATTTGTTTTATATCGTATGATTATCGTTGGCAGATCAACATTTTCTTTGTTTTCAATGTTAACCCCTGAAACAATTGGCTCTTCTGGTGTTCTAAAGGCATATTCGTCCGATGAGAACATATTCAGATCACTATCTATACATTTTATTCTAACACGATAATCTGTTGCTGGAAGCAATTTATCAATTCTTTCAAGATGAGTTGAATTTGCACCTGTTCCTTCAATGGTATACGTACCATAATCAAGTGTACAAGTTGCACTTACATTTGTTTTCCAATTTACAGCTGCAGTATAAAGCTGAATTTCACTAACCAAAACATCAGAGATTAATGGTGGTGGCAAAGTTTCAAAAGAATTTATTTCAGATGTTCCAATGTTTCCATCTGGATCAATATATTTTACTTGATAAAAATATTTTGTTCCAGCTTCAAGACCCTTAACTAAGACTTCGTGCTGAGTCATTGAATCAACTTGCCCAGTTGTTTGCCCAAGAGAAATTGTTTTTCCATATTCCACAAAAGAACTTGCCACACGATCTGTTACCCAAGTAAATGTTGTCTGAAAAGCCTGAGTTTGGAAAGATGGTGCACCAACCAATTTTGGAGCCTGAGTATATTTTCCAGTTGGAATAATACTTACTGTTGAAGAAGCGGCTGAATAATTGCTGGTTTTATCCTTTGTTTTTACATGGTAATAATAAAGTTTACTTTCAAGTGTGGTGTCTCCGCTTGGCAATAATATTTCCCCACCATCAACGTATGCACTTCCACTAGTTTTAGCAATCTCTCTAAATATCATATCCCCATTACTATATGTACTACCATCACTGCGATAAATCACAAAGCCATCAAAATTAGCTGCATCAATTCCTTCTGGCCTAGTCCACTTAACCGCAATGCTATATTTAGAATTTTCTCTATCTGAAGTATCGAAAATTTGAACCTTGCCAGGAATTGGAGGATTACTCGTGTTGGCATAAAATTTAACTGTCGCATACTGATTATAATCAATATTTCCAGATTCATCCTCAGCTACCACAAAAAATTGATTTTCACCTTTCTGAGTTGCATATGGACCAGGCGCAACAGCTTTGAACGAGGTTGCTACAGTATTATTATCTGTTGGAAGCATATTAATCGAATAGTGATAAACGAGTTTTGTTTCATCACCACCGGCAAATGAAAGTGGTTTATCCCAAGAAAATCCAAAACTATTTTCAGATGAAGTTTCAGGCGTTGCAACCAAACTTTCCGGTGGGGTTGGAGCACTTGAACTAAAATAATATTCTTGCATTAATGGCGCGGAAACATTTCCAGCTCCGTCAACAACTCTAACAAAAAATTTATTTTTTCCTGATTGGTAGGCTCCCACAATGTGATCAACATTTGGAATGGTCAAAGCGACCTGATTGACATCCACAATATCAGTCCAAACATCAGGTACATCTCCATCGGTTCGATATTGCAATTTTGAAATTCCTGAAAATGAATCGCTTGCGTCAGGTGTCCAAAGAAAAGCAAAATTATCACTGGCAGTATAACCTGTTGGAGTTACTGAAATGTCTGATGGATTTATCGGCGCCATGTTATCAAACTTATAAGTAAAAGCTGTAAATGCTGTTGGCGGAATCATTCCCGCATTATCCTGGGCCAATATTCTCAGATAATACGTCTGACCAACTGCCAAAGTTCCTGCTTGAAAAGAATTTGATGTTTGAAAATCAAGGGGTTCCCCGTTTTGATCTGTTCCAAAATACACATAATATCCAGCAATTCCAGAGCCACCAACTCCATCCGTTGCTCCTCCAATTTGGTCAACTGCTGGCCACTCAAAATACGGAGCACCGTGATTATACCAAGTATCATTATTGATTGAAGTTATTTTTGTGGCAGCACTGTAAGCATTCACTGCACTAGGATTGGTTGGCACTGCAATATCCTGATAATAATTTATTGAAAAATCATTAACGACTGGTGAAAAAATCTGATCAGAAGATGACAAAGTTGATCGCACTTGAATAATTTTATTTGGTGTTGAATTAATATTAAAAACATATTTAGTGCCAAATATTTTTTCATTAGAAACTGTGCTCCAATCAGACCAAGCAACACCATCATCACTGGTTCTCGTTTCAAAAGAAACAAAAGTATTTTTTGGCTTAGTCATGTTCACGCTAAGATTTGCCCACTTATAAACAGAGGTCAAATCAAGAGCCTCCGAAGTGTAAGTTCCGATTTTTTTGAAACCAGTTCCATTTTCAGTCGAACTGATCACATAACTATACAGACCATCAGGGTATGAATTTGCTCCATTGCCTGCAGTAACCCAATTACGATTGCTCACATTTTCTTGAAAGCCTCCAGTTTGAACTTGAGCCGGAATTGCTGCAACCGAGCTCCACGTTCCAGTCAAGCCATCGGAAATTCGATAACGGTAATTATCAGTAGTATTTGTTCCTCTAGTTGCATAAAGATATCCGTCCTTTCCATCGACAATCCCACCTCCAGTACTAATCGTGGCAGGCATTACCGGCAAAGCAACCCAAGCTGGAGAAAGAGTGTCGTATCGATAAATTGTATTATTACCACCACGAACAGAATAGATATAATCATCAATAAAAACCATTTTTCCACCAGTGGTTGGGGTTGGTGCTCCAGTTGTCAAAAGTGCTGTCCAACGAAAGCCGTCAGTCCCATCAAGATCATAGCGCCACCATGTTGCTGTTGTAGCACCCCTAGTTAAATAAATATAACGAGAACCATCATACGTCATGCTTGATCCAGCTCCAACTTGTGCAGGTGGCTGATCAAGAACAATCTCACTCCAAGTATTTGTAAGAATATTATATTTGTAAAAATAATTTCCCTTTCCTGCTCTTGTTGTTCGAATTGCTCCAGGAGAATAATAGATCTCATTGTGATTTCCAACATATGCCAAACTTGATCCATCCCAAGAGCCAACTGGAAGTTTTGCCATTTCAGTTGTCTCACCAGTTTCCACATTATATCTCATGAAAACATTGTCATAATTTCCACGAATCAAATACAAATGTTCATTCCCATCGCTAACAGCAGAAATTCCAGAAGTGAAGGGAAAGTATGTTGTACCTCCTGGAATTGATGGTCCAAAAAGTCCCTTGGTTGGAATTTCCCAAGAACTTTCTGCAATATTATAACGATAAAAATTCACAGTGTTGGCACCACGAAGCGCATAAATGTATCCATTATAAACAATCTGTGAAGCACCTTGATCAAAACCAACCGGAGTGTCGGGAAGTTGTGACCAACTATTTGTTCCAATGTCGTATCGATAATAATTATTTTTCCAATTTCCTCTAGTAGCATAAACGCTATTTGTTTCACTGTCATAGGCAAGACTGCCTCCAGTATAAATTCCAGTTGGAGCAGAAGCCAGAATTGTCCAAGTGTTTGCAGTTTCGCCATACTCAGCATCATCTGCAATTGAATATTTTGCAAAATATGGATAATAACTCCCTTGAGTAACATATATATTGTTTCTGCCGTCATACACACTGTCAGAATCATATCCAACCATTTGTCCATCCACAGTGTTAGGATTCCCAAATTGAGCATTTGCTCTTACAGTCCAAGAATCACTTTCGATATCATATCGGTAAAAAGCATCATCGCTTCCTGGTAGTCCATAAATATAACGTGATCCATCATAAGAAAGTGAACCACCAATATAAAAGTTTTTTGGTGCACTTGAAACTGCAGTCCAAATGTCAGTGGCTATTTCATATTTCCAAAAAGTTGGCAGGTTTCCTCCCTGAGTTGCATACAAAAATCCATCTGGACCAGCTTCAATTGAACCACCATACCCCACAATGGCCGGAGTAACTTTCATTGCAGTCCAAGTGTCAGTTGCAAGCGCGTAGCGATAAAATCCTGTTGTATTTCCACCACGAAGGGCAAAAATATAATCATTTCCTTCATAATTTACCTGCACACTATCACTACCATAATACATTCCAGCTGGAGCATTTGTCATTCGAGATTGATTCCAAAATCCCGTGCCACCACTGGCATTAAGTCTTAAAGCGTCAGGAACATCAGTTGCTGAAACATCGCTTAAAGTTCCAGCTGAAAAATCTCCCTGGGTTGTTTTAGTTTCAATCAGTGCTGGAGCCACTCCATTATAAGCATAAGTAAAGCCATCAAAAACATCAGTGCTAATGTTTCCATTATTATCTTTGGTTTTAATTCGCAAATAATATGTTGCAGCATCAAACTCTGTATTAACTTCATAGTTTGCCGTTTCTTGAAAAGATCCATCGGTTACCGGATCAGCATTCGAATTTGTTCCAAAATATACATAATATCCGGCAATTCCTGCCTCGGGACTTGATGCCCCAATAAAATTAAAACTTGGATGTTCATACAGATATGTTTGCCCAGAAGTCAAAGATATTCCCCCGGAAACTTGAGAAAAAGCATTGACTGCTATTGGATTAGTTGGCGGAGTATCTGAATTATTATATGTAATTGCATAATCAGTAACTGTCGGCGTACTTGCTCCATCGCTTGTCGCAAGTGTAATTTTTACTTGAATATATCTTTGGGCAGGAGAATTTATGGTTGTGCCACTAACGGCCTCCCAAGCCGACCATGAGTCACTATCTGTACTGGTTCGGGTTTCATACACAACTGAAGTATTGGCAGGCACGCTGTCATGCGCCACAAAAGAGACCCAGTTTGTGGCTTGCGAAACATCTAGCGTTTGACTCACATATGATCCGGTTGAAACAAAATTGTTTGTGCCAGCAGTAAAACTCCACATATCAGTTGTGCTTTGTCCGGTCAAAGCCAAAAATGAATTCCCGCCAGCATATTCAATATTAGCACCATTGTATGGTCCACGACCATACAAATATTTTTGATTAGATGGAAGCATCCGCCAAGTGTTAGTGGCAATAGTATATTCCCAAGTTCCATCTTTGTAATATCCCGCCAAAGCATAAATTTTGCCATTGGCAAACGTAAGACTCGTCCCATAATATTGAACAAATGGCGTTGAAGACATTTTCGACCAAGCGGCATCAGAGGTATCATATTTCAAAAAGGCAGTTTCTCCATCTCCAACTGTTGCAAACAAATTTGTGCCATCTGAAACCAATTTTGCCCCAATATTGGCATTATAAGTAACACCACTAACCGATATGTCAGCCAATGTTGTCCAGGTAAGCGTGGCATTATTAGGGCTACTATAGAATTTTGGAAGACCAGTCGATGAATTTCCACCACCCAAGACATATACTTTCCCATCTGAAGCATTATATGCAGCACTCCTACCATTACGCCCAACGGCAGGAAGTGCTGTCGTCGCTGCCCAAGTATTGGTTGAAATAGTATAGCGATAAAATGTTGTCGTATCATTTCCTAGCGGATAATAAATATAATCACCTATCAATGTCCCCGTAGTATCATATGCTGGCACCACCGGCAAATTTGCCAGCGCCGTCCATGCATTCGTTGCTGTTTCATAACGATAAAATCCCGCTGTACCTCCACGCACAGCGTATACATAAGATCCTGCACCTGTTACCCCATTCCAAAGAAGGTCGCTTCCTGTTCCCATTGTAATAGTGTTGTTCATCACCTGCTGCGGCCCAACCCAATCGCCCACTGTTCCCAATGATGGATCGAATTTCCACATGTCGTACGTTCCAGCACTGCGAAGAAAATAGAGCAAATTATCATTGGCATTGAAAGCAACAGAAGCGTTATCAACATTTGCCGGAGTCACTGGAAGCACAGCCCAACTGTTTGCTGAAATATCATAACGCAAAAAACTATTCGTGTTTCCTGAACGCGGATAGTAGATATAATCATTGGCATAAGCTCCCTTTTGATTGCCATTGAACGTATACCCAGTAGTAATATTTGTACGCGCACTCCAAGTGTTGCTTGCAATGTTGTAACGATAAAAAGTAAGAGTGTTAGCTCCACGAGGAGTGTAAAAATTTCCGTCCCTCCCGTAAACAAGGTTTGCTCCCGTTGAAACAGACGCTGAAACCGGAGCGAGACTCTGCCATTCACCCAGCGCCACATTATAGCGCCAAAAATCCGTGCTATTATTTCCTCTTATCACGTATGGATTCGTTCCATCAAAGCCGATGCTTCCGCCTGTCCAAATAGTATCCAGCAAATCCGGTAAAGCTATCCATTCATCATTTTCAATATCATAAGAATAAAACTTCTTGGAATATCCTCCGAAAATCACATAAATTTGTCCAGTCAGACCATCGCTTGTCATATCCGCCCCATAATAAGCTGGAAATGGCATATCTTCAAGCTCAACCCACTCATTGAGAACTGAATCGTATTTCCAAAAAGCTTTATCGGAAAGTCCTCGCATCACATACAGATCATTTCCCACAAAAATTGAACTTGAGCCAGCACTAATAGTGTCAGGTGGCACTGCCCAAGTTCTAGCAGTCCAGCTTCCCTCGGAAGCCAATTGGATTGAATCATTCGCACTCAGAGTGCTAATATTTTCACTAGTTCCATTTTCCCACTGTGCTCTCGTGTCAACAGAAACTGAAAATGGTGCGCTCAGTGCTGTTGGCAAAATTCCATATACCACAAAAGAAAGTGCAATCACTGCAGCTCCGGTCCAAGTCAATTTTCGAGTCAGCAAATAAAACTTCTGTACAATTTTTCCAAAAAAACTAACAATTTTCAAAACTGCCCTCCTGCGGAAATATGCTTTTCCATAGCTTTCTTTTTTAACTTCATGTTTTCCCAAAAATTCACTCAGACTTCTTGCTGAAATTTTAATTCTCTTTTTTTTCTGGGCTTTCTTGCTACGTAACATACCACGTAACAAATTCAAACCTTGCAATTTCATCCCAGAAAAAATATTATGTGAAAAGTTTTTTGCTGTTTTCAATAAATCAAGTCTTTTTCTTGGCATTTTCAAAATCAATGGCTTTTTCGCTTGCTGAATCTTCACTATTGCTAATTTCTTTTTCTTTTTCAATATTTCCTTTTTTTGCAAAAAGATTTTAGCTTCTTTTCGCATTTCCATTTGTTCATCATGCTCCTTTTTTGCTTTGGCGACCTTAAGATTTTCTTTTTTGCCTGAAATCAAGGCTTTTTCTGATTTTTTTACTGGCAAAATAACCTTCGAATTTTTTGACTTTTTGGTATTGGAAAGCTTGACTGGAATTGTCTTTTTTTTAATTATATCTTTCTCTCTTGATGGCTTCTTTTCAGATGTAGATTTCTTTGAAATAACTTTCTTTTTTGGTTTTTTTTCAACGACAAAAACAGCTCTTTTTTGTTTGAGTTTTTTTGTTGCTTTTATTTTTATTTTTACTTTTTTCATCAAAAGCCTCTTTTAAAGCTTTGCATCAAAATAGTTTAGGTCACTAACGAAAATACGTCAAAACAAGACCATACTATTTGTATAGATACATTATACTTCAAAAAAAACTTGTTGACAAACATTATGCATCCTGAAATCTTCAATAAACTAATAATCTTTAAACTTCTTGCTTTGTCTTATCAACCCAAGATTATATTAAATAGATAACCAGTAAAGATTATTCCTAGCCCTACAACACTGGCAAAAATAACAACAAGTTTTACTTTCATCACTTTTCTAAGAATCATAAATTCTGGCAAGGAAAGTGCGGTCACAGCCATCATAAAAGCAAGCGCAGTTCCCGTGGCCACACCTTTTTCAGTTAGAGCCCCTGCGAGTGGAATTACACCTGCTGCATTAGAATAAAGTGGAATACCTGTTAAGACTGCCAAGGGAACAGCATACCATTTATCTGCCCCAGCGTATTGAGCCAAGAAATCAGCCGGGATATAGCCATGGATCCAAGCACCAACACCTACTCCAACCACGACATGCATCCAAACCTTCTTTATAATACCCAAAGTATACGTTTTGGCATATTCAATCCTTTCTTTCCAACTCAACTCGGGAAGATTTAAGTTTTTGTTGCTATCATTGAGTGCAAACTCTTCAACTAATGATCTGACATTCATTTTTTCAATAATTATGCCAGAAAATATTGCGATCAAGAGCCCACTGACAATGTAGAGTAATGCAATTTTCCAACCAAACATTCCTAATAATAAAACTACAGCTATTTCATTAATCATTGGAGAAGCAACTAAAAAAGAAAACGTAGTTCCGAGCGGAACACCTGCCTGCACAAACCCCAAAAATAGCGGAACTGCACTGCAAGAGCAAAAAGGCGTAACAACACCAAGAAGTGAGGCCAGTATATTTCCAATATATTTTTTCTCGTGTGAAAGTATCGTTTTTATCTTTTCAGGAGACAAAAAGGAGCGAACGATGGAAACTACAAAAATTATCACGAACAACAGCAGAATAATTTTAATAGTATCAAATATAAAAAAGTTCACCGCTGAAGCCAAAAGAGTATTATTTGCTATTTTAAAAACTGAGTATGTAAGCCAATCAGCAAATAATTGTACGAGATAGAATGTATTCATATTTTTTTATTGTCGAACGAAGAAAGTAAAATGAAAACTAAAAATGCTATTAGCACTCAAGCTTATCTATAGCCAATGGTCTTGAAGTTAGTATTTCTTTTTCTCCCCACCAACTAAGTCCCAATGCTCCCACATCAGAAAAATTATGAACTGCGTCAGATATCAAAGCCAAGCTGCCAATAAACAACCCGACTGCAACTTCCGATATGGTAATGAAAACATTGATGATTATAGCAACAAGGATGTTTTTATTTTTCATTTAATTACTTGATTAAATATTTTCTTATATTCTTTAATTACTTTTTTATCTAAACCGTATCTGATAAATTTACCTTCTCTTTTTTCAATTAAAAGCCCTGTGTCTTTTAGTTGCTTCAAATGATGTGATGCCAGCTTATCCGATATTCCCACAACTGGAACAATCTCACACACACACTTTGAGCCACCTTGAAGAACACAAAGAATCTTGAGTCTGTTGGGATCTGAGATAGCTCTAAGAAAAGCGTACGTTTTACTAACGTTCTCATTTTCAGAAGAGTTTTTTGCACAACATGTAAATTCCATAATATAATACATTCTAATGTGTATTAGAATGATATACTTCATAACTAATCATGTCAAACAATTATTTTGACTTATTTTTAAGCCAATTCCAATCTAATTTCCATATAAAAAACAAGGACTCAACAAAACCAGATTAAGAACTAAATTTTTCCATAAAATGAGCACCAATTTTTTAACATCATAAAGCAAAAATCCACCAAAAAGGTGGATTTTCTCATCTGGTCGAGGTTGTGGGAGTCAATACGAACTTATTTGATTGAAAATGGATATTAAAATTTTTTACTGTCTCTAGACAATTTTTTGATTTTCTAATAAAAAAAGAAGCTAATTGCAAAAATCACAATTAGCTTTCAATAAGTCTATATCATTGCAGACGATACCTTTTTACGCTGTAGAGCTTTGCATGGCGGCGATGACATCCAGAGTAACCTTGCCATTCGCCACGAACATCCGTTGTTGAATTTCATTTTTTGCAGGCCAGTTAGAAATAACTTCCTCGATCATGGCACATCCAGTGTGGACGTCGGTGTGAACAGATTGGATTCCTGAGGAGTATGCAAGCGGATCATCTTCTTCCGCCATGAAGGATATTGATTGTTCACCATCTGTATGATCGAACTGAATTTGCGTCCGGCCACACGTGGAAAAAGTGAGGACTTTGACGGAGCCGAATTGGCCGTTCATGCCCTTGAGTTCGCATTTGTCGATGAGGTCGAACATGCCTTTGCGGTAAACCTGCCGGAGAAACTTGTCGAACGTGGTTTGAAGCAGATTGTCCTGCGCATGGCAGTAGGCACTGATTGCCCCTTCGAAGGATTCGCCGGTCACATCTTTCATGAGAAAACCGAGAGTTGTTTGAATGGCGCTTTGCCTATCATAGATGCTACCAGTGCAGTTCACATTGAGAATTTCGAACCGGATGTTCAGCGTCTTTTTCATACGCCTTGCGGTGTTTGATCGTGGCTTCACTTGTTCCGGTGCGAAGTTCTTCGAATGCATCGACGAGAAGCTGTGGCAGGTGGGGTTCCAGTCTCCAAAAATCATATTGCTCATCATGGAGAATGGAAAGGTTTTGCAGATAATCCAGCAGAAATTCTGCGAATGCTCTCTGTCCCTTCCAGTCAAGTTTTCCGATAGCGAGATGCTTGCGAAGCTTGTCAATCAGATCAATTTTTTTCATTCTCAATCTCCTTTTTTCGCCTCAATGGCGAGTTTGATTATTTTTTGCCTGTAATAAAGCAAAGAATGTGAGTGAATTGTCAAACAACTTATCATTTTACTGACTTTAGATTATACACCTTTTTTTAAATCTGTCAATATTTAGTCTTGTCCAATACAGAATGACCCCTCAAACGTGTTTCGGTTTCTAATGCAGAATGACCCCCGAAAGAGGGCCACTCGCTTAGATTGCGGATAGTATCTACAATAGTGGTGTATGAAAATCACCAT
>Ga0209319_1000894_pt1 | contig 29987 bp, 26 predicted proteins | sample RifGroE2_FD_184000 | JGI IMG/M metagenome (GOLD analysis project Ga0209319, IMG submission 184000) | Groundwater microbial communities from Rifle, Colorado - Groundwater E2 (SPAdes) (version 2) | ecosystem: Environmental > Aquatic > Deep subsurface > Groundwater | place: Rifle, Colorado, United...
GAAGCAGGTAAAGAAATGAGGAAGGAAAAAATGAAGGTATTTTCTAAAATCAAAGTTAGCTAATTTTTCAAAAATGCCCAATATTGTAGATTACATTTGGGGGCCCATTTCTGTATTGGAATATACTGAGAACTTTTTTAGCTTAGCAGTGCGATTTTTTGACATTTAAGCTCAAATTGCGTAACATGAAAGCATGGATGGCATCAAAAAAAGAACATTTTCAAAACTTCCTGACAATCAAAATTCCGATTCAACGCCGGCTTTGATTTTTTCGAAATCCAAACAAGCTGAAGAAACCATCATTAACACCCCCAAAGAACCACTCCCCCTCCCTTATTCAAAAAAAGAAGAACTCTACATTCCGCGTGAAGAAACGATGTGGGAAAATAACAACAAAAAACTAGTCGGGCAGAAAAAAAAACTTCCACAAAAAATATTTCTTGTCATTCTTTTAATAATCTTGATATCAACATTTTCTTATGCTTGCTTTTTTGTTTGGAAAACATATTTAGCAACAAAAAAAATGAACGGGACAGACAAGCAGCAACAAACAACCTTCATTCAAAATATGCGCTCAATGATTGCACCAATAATTTCAAATGACGATCTTTATGCATTGCGAGGACAAGAAACTGGTCGCATCAACATTTTGCTACTTGGGGCTGCTGGAGAAAATCAACCAGGTGGAAATCTGACAGACACCGTCATGATCATGAGCATCGATACCAAAAACAAAAAACTCGCACTGCTTTCTTTGCCTCGCGATTTCTATGTCCCAATTCCAAGTGAACAACTGTCACAAAATTCCCAACAAACCACTGGCCAATCTTTTGCAAAAATAAACAGTCTATATAAAATTGGAACAAATCAACAAGCAGGCACAGAGTTAATTCAAAAGGCTGTGGAAAACATTACGGGTGTTCAGATTCACTATCATGTTGTGGTTGATTTTGCAGCCTTTGAAAAAATAATCGACAACATTGGTGGAGTTAATGTTATGGTTCAAAGAGATATCTATGATCCAAAATACCCTGGACCAAATTACAGCTACCAAACATTTTCACTAACCAAGGGTTCTCATCTTTTAGATGGGCAAACAGCTTTGAAATATGTCCGCGAACGCCATAATGATCCTGAAGGAGATTTTGGCAGAGCAAAACGCCAACAGCAAGTCATCCAAGCAGTAAAAACAAAGCTTTTTTCATTGCAAACACTTTTCAATGCCACAGCTCTCAGCAAAATCCTTGACACACTTGGAAACAATGTCAAAACAGACATTTCATTTAATGATATCGAACAATTCATAAAATTAAGCCGAACTCTCGATACTCAAAACATTAACAATGTGGTTGTGGATGCCTGGAAACAAAAAAGCTTGCTGAAAGTTTCGCATGTTATGACAGGAAATGACCGTGCATTTATCTTGATTCCAAGAGTTGGAAATTATAGTGAAATTGAGGACCTGGCTCGCAACATTTTTGATCAAGCAGAACTAAAAAAGCGTCATGATTCGATTGTCGAAGAAGAAGCAACCATTTCAATTGTCAATCAAAGTGGCAACAAGGATCTTGCAACAAAAATAAAAAAACTGCTAAATGAAAAATTGGAATTTAAAAATGTAAAAATTATTTCTGACACAAACGACATGCTCACTGCAAATTCCACAATTTCAACCAATGAAGTTGGAGCAAAGAAAATTTTCACCCTTGATGAACTTATCAAAAAACTTCCTGCTTCACTAACAGAAAAATCCACAACATCTGAAACCACATCGGAAAGTGACATCACAATCACACTTGGAAATGATTTGATTAGTATTTATAAATACGAAGAAGATACTATTGAAGATTTTAACAAAGCACAGGAAAACCAGCTTAATTTTTAATTTTTAAATAAATCACAATGTTTAATTTTTAAAAATTATAAAAATTAAAAATTAAAAATTGATATTAATAAATATCGAAAAAATATTATGAAATTATTAGTAGGTCTTGGAAACCCAACAAAAGAATACGAGAACACTCGGCATAACGCTGGGTTTATTGTGCTGGATGAAATTCGAAAAGAATTTTCTTTTCCAGAATTTAAATCAAGCAAAAAATTTGAAGCAGAAATTTCCGAGGGAATAATAAAAGGGAGAAATGGGATAAAAGGGATTAATGGGGAAAATGCGGGAAAAATGATTGATGGAAAAGAGGAGGAAAAAATAATTTTGGTCAAACCACAAACTTTCATGAATCTTTCGGGAAAAAGCATTGGGGCTATCATGGCTTTTTATAAAATTCCTGCTAGCGATTTGATTGTGCTTCATGATGACCTTGATATTGAACTTGGAACTTTCAAGATTTCAACAGACTCTTCAGCTGCCGGACACAATGGAGTGACTTCGATTTTTGAAACACTTGGCACGCAAAAAATCAAACGCATTCGCATTGGCATTGAAGGCGCTGAAAAAAAACTTGAACGCCTAATCCCAGGCAGCGATTTTGTTTTGCAAAATTTTTCCAATGAAGAATTGGAAACAGTTCAAAAACTTTCGAAAGAAATTGTAAAAAATATATAAGCAATACTCAATGTCATCTTGAGCGAATCCGTCAGTAGACGGAGAAGTCGAAAGATCTGAGCCCAGATTTCTCGATTCCGCTACGCTTCACTCGAAATGACACAAAAATAAAAAGCACTGTCTTTTGTTTTACCCATTAGGATAAATTAAAAGACAGCGCTTTAACTTTTTCATTAGGCGTAAAGATCACTAAGATCCTTATAATCCCTATGCCGTGGATCTGTTTGCCTTCTCCCGATGTATGGCATGCCGTGTGAATCACGCCTTTTATCGAAAGATGTTTCAATTCCCATTTGGCTTGGTTTTTCAGTTGCGAGAGTTTTTCCAATAGTATCCACTCGCAGCTTAAATGGGGAAATTAATCCCAATAAATTCGCAAACATAACCCACCCCTTTCCAGTTTGATAATATTTCAACCAAACTGATTTAGTTTGAAAGAACCATTACTACTCCCCTTAAAACAACAAAAGACAATCCTCCAAAAGAACTGTCTTTTATTGTTAAGGCACTTGCGTCACCTTACTATGATGGTATCTTTGCTACCAATGTTATCCCCTAAACATTAGCAACTACTATATCTCTATTATACTCCCTTTTTGGCGAAAAGTCAATGAGTATTGATTTCTTGCTTCAACAGAGCCTTGAAATTACACTGTAATTTTTGAGAATTGTCAAACATAATCATTTGCGCTATTCTTGAGACATTATGAAACATCTCAATGCTCTCAATACAATTTATGGATTGGGTGGAAAAAAAATGAAATTGCTCATGAATTTTTTTGAAACTTCTGAAAAAATTTGGCAAGCGCCGCTTGCTGAATTGGTAAAATCAGGTGTTGGAGAAAAAATTGCAAACAAAATTGTTGAGGCAAGGCCTTCTATTGATCCTCAAGCAGAATGGGAAAAATTAGAAGAAGAAAACATTTTGGCCATTTCCCTCACTGACCCAAGATATCCCACCCTTTTAAAACAAATTCCAGACAATCCATACGTCATATATATGAAGGGAGATTTGTCTTGCCTTGATTTGCCATTGATTGCAATTGTTGGCTCGCGCAAATTGACAGACTATGGCAATCGAGTGACAAGAGGATTTGCCAAAGAATTGGCTTCCAATAATATTTGCGTTGTTAGCGGCTTGGCTTTTGGCATTGATGCCATGGCTCATCGAGGAGCATTGGATGCCAAAGGTCGAACAATTGCAGTGCTCGGAAACAGCTTGGACAATGAAAGCATTTCTCCACGCTCAAATTTCCAACTTTCCGAAGAAATAATTTCCAATGGAGGACTTCTCATAAGTGAATTCCCTGTCAAAACTACTGCTGACGTTTGGACATTTCCGGCCAGAAATCGCATCATGGCCGGAATGAGCTTGGGAACACTAGTTGTTGAAGCTGCTGAAAAAAGCGGCAGTCTTATTACAGCCAATCTCGCCCTGGATTATAATCGTGAAGTTTTTGCTATTCCAGGTTCAATATTCTCACCTCAATCAGTGGCAACACACAAACTCATCAAGGCTGGAGCCAAATTGACAACCTCAGTCAAAGATATCTTGGAAGAATTACGACTGGATTTACCAATTGCAAATGAGCAAATTCAACAAAAATCCTGCAATCTCAATCTAAATCCCCAGGAAGAAAAAATTTACAACTTTTTGACACATGAAAGTCTCCACATTGACACAATTGCAAAACTAACTACACTAGATACATCGACCATTTCTTCAATTTTGGCTATTTTAGAGATAAAAGGGGCAATTAAGAATGTGGGAGGACAGAACTATATAAAGTTATAAAGTTCATAAAGTTATAAAGTTATAAAGCAAGAATCGAAAATATTTCATCACTATAATCATAAGGTTCGTAAAGTTCATCAAGTTCGTAAAGTAAAAAATGCATTCTACTTTATAAACTTTAGAAACCTTATAAACTTTAAGAACTTATTAAAATGAAACTTATTATCGTCGAGTCCCCTACTAAGGCTAAAACCATCACTAAATTCTTGGGCAAGGGTTTCACAGTGAAATCTTCTTTTGGTCATGTGCGAGATTTGCCAAAAAGTGGCATGGGCGTTGATATTGAAAAAGATTTTGCACCAAGCTATGAAATTCCAGACAAAGCCCGCATCAAAGTAACTGAGCTTTTGAAGTTTTCCAAAAAAGCAGATGAAGTTATTCTGGCATCCGATGAAGACCGCGAAGGAGAAGCAATTGCCTGGCATTTGGTTGAAGCATTAGGCTTAGACAAGAAAAATAAAAAACCATACTCTCGTATTGTTTTTCATGAAATTACCAAGAGCGCAATCGAAAAAGCCTTGGAGCATCCACGTGAAATTGACTTAAACTTGGTTGATGCACAGCAAGCCAGACGAGTTCTTGATCGATTGGTTGGATATGAACTCTCTCCATTTTTATGGAAAAAAATTCGTCGCGGTCTTTCCGCTGGACGTGTGCAATCAGTGGCACTGCGATTTATTGTTGAACGCGAACGAGAAATTCAGAAATTTGAAGCCGAAGAATTTTGGACAATTTCTGCCAAATTACAAAAAAAGTCTGCCGAACCTGGCCGCAATGCTTCAAGCATAGCTGATGCAGGCGAGGATATTTTTGAAGCTAATTTGCTAGAACAAAATGGAGAAAAAATTGAACAAACAATCACACTAAAACTTTTCACTGGAGATTACAAAACCAAAAAAAGCATCATTCCTAACAAAAAAACAGCCGAGCAAATTACCAGTGAACTCAAAGATGCAAAATATCAAGTTTTGTCAGTTGAGAAAAAAGAAACGATGCGAAGTCCATCTGCACCTTTTACCACCTCAACTTTGCAACAAGCTGCAATTAGTAGCTTTGGTTTTTCAGCCAAACAAACCATGATGACAGCACAGAAGTTATATGAGGAAGGATACATAACATATATGCGAACTGATAGCATGAATCTGTCTTTGGAATCATTGATGAGCGCACGAAAAATAATTGAAAAGGAATTTGGAAAAAACTATTCATTGGAAAGTCCTCGCTATTTCAAAACAAAATCAAAGAGCGCGCAAGAGGCTCATGAGGCCATTCGACCGACTGATCCTGAAAAAACACCTGACGAATTGATGCCGCTTTTGGAAACAAATCAATACAAACTATATCGCTTGATTTGGAATCGCATGATTGCTTGCCAAATGCAAAACGCGCGACTAAATTCTGTTAAAGCCGATATTGAAGCTGCTAATAATAAAAACAAGTTTCTATTACGCGCTACTGGCTCAACCGTTATTTTTGATGGATTTTTAAAAGTATACGAAAGTAGAGCCGCGCAAGCTGAATCATTTTTGCCAGAACTTAAAAAGGGAGATGCACTTTCTGCACTAGAAATTTTGCCACTGCAAAAATTTACCTCCGCTCCACCAAGATACAATGAAGCAACATTAGTAAAGGTTCTTGAAGAACATGGAATTGGACGACCTTCAACCTATGCCCCAACAATTTCAACAATCATTGAGAGAAAATACGTCGACAAAAATGAAGACAAGCGCTTGTTCCCATTGGAAATAGGTTTTCCCGTGAACGATTTGCTGGTGGAACATTTTCCAACAATTGTTGGAATAGATTTTACTGCCAACATTGAAAAGGATTTTGATGAAATCGCTGAAGGTCACAAGAAATGGGTGCCGGTTATTAGGAATTTTTATGAACCTTTTCATGCACTTTTGGAAGAAAAAAATGACAGCGTAAAAAAAGAGGATTTGGTGGAAAAATTGAATCGACCATGTCCAAGCTGTGACGGAGAATTGATCATGAAATTTGGACGCTTTGGAAAATTTATTGCTTGCTCAAACTATCCAACTTGCAAATACACAGAGAAAACAGAATCCGAAAAAAAGGAGGATGAAGAAAATTCTGGAATTGTTTGTGATAAATGCGGAAAACCTATGGTCGTAAAACGTGGACGCTTTGGAGCTTTCTTGGGGTGTTCTGGTTATCCAGAATGCAAGGGAATCATGAAAATCGAACAAAAAACCGGAGTCAAATGTCCGAAATGCCAAGTTGGCGATGTGATTGCCAGAAAATCCAAGAAAGGCAAGATGTTTTATGGTTGCAACAAATATCCAGATTGTGATTTTGTCATGTGGAACAAGCCAACTGGCGAAATGTGTCCGAAATGTTCTCAACCACTTGCTTTTGCAGCCAAAGGAAAAATAACTTGTTCAAACAAAGAATGCAAATTCACAAAAGAATCCGAATAGCAAAAAAATATTGCACAATGTGCTATAATAAAAGCAATATAAAAATATTTCAGAAGTAATACACACTATGGTAAAACAACTCACACTTGAAGATATCATAGGTGCACTGCGAAATCCCCCGTCAGATGCGAGGAAAAAAGTCATAACCAAGGCTTATGATTTGGCTATGGAAGCACACAAGGGCCAAACAAGACGTTCTGGTGAAGATTATGTTCAACATCCAATTGCGGTGGCAAAAATTTTGGCCGAGATTGGTATGGGAGGGAAAACTATAGCAGCTGGTCTCATGCATGACATCCCAGAAGACACAGCTATAACCCTTGAAGATATTGAAAAAAAATTTGGTAGCGAAATATCTTCGCTTGTTGATGGTGTGACAAAATTGGGAAAAATAAAATTACGCGGTTCACATGAAGAATATTTTTTGGAAAATCTTCGCAAAATGCTTCTGGCAATGGCAAGCGATATTCGCGTGATCATCATCAAGCTTGCTGACAGATTGCACAACATGCAAACACTGGAGTTTAATCCTCCAGAAAAACAAATTCGAATTGCACGTGAAACCATGGAAATTTTTGCTCCGATTGCCAATAGACTTGGAATGGGAGAAATAAAAACTCAACTTCAGGATCTCTCATTTAAATATCTTGATCCTGAAAATTTTCAACGCATCAAGGAGTTAGAGGAAAAGGACCAAGAAGAAAGAGATAAGCATGTTCAAAGAGCTATCAAAGAATTGGAAGATGAAATGAAAAGAGAAGGAATTCAATTCATTAGAACAGATGGACGTGCCAAAAGCATTTATAGCCTCTATCTTAAACTCCAAAAGCACGACATGGACATAAATAGAATTTATGATTTGTCCGCTGTGCGAATAATTTTGCCTGAAGTTGCTGATTGCTATGAAACACTTGGAATTGTGCACAAAAAATATCGCCCAATGATTGGACGAATTAAAGATTATATTTCTCTACCAAAACCCAATGGATACCAATCACTTCACACAACAGTATTTGGTCCAGATGGAAAAATATTAGAAGTTCAAATAAGGACTGTCAAAATGGATAATGAAGCTGAATTCGGAATAGCTGCTCATTGGATTTATAGCGAAAGAAAAAAGAAAAAAAATTGGCGAGATTTGATCTTCAAAAAGAAAAAACCTGAACCGGAAAAAGAATTGGAATGGGTAAAGCAACTTCGTGAATGGCAAAATGAAATTGGACGAGATGATGAAGAATTTATTCAAGGACTCAAAATTGATTTTTTCAAAAATCATATTTTTGCCTTCACACCAAGAGGAGACATCATAGACTTGCCTGAAGATTCAACACCAATTGATTTTGCCTATGCAATTCACAGCGAAGTTGGAAACCATGTTACAGGTGCGAAGGCTGATGGGAAAATGGTTTCACTTGATTATCCAATAAAAAATGGACAAGTTTTGGAAATACTTACCAGCAAAGACCGCAAAACACCTAATCATGACTGGCTAAAATTCGTCAAAACTTCCGCAGCAAAATCACACATTCGAAGAGAGTTAAGAAAGGAATAATGGGTTTGTTTTTTAAATTGCATTTTTATAACTACTCATGAGCGATTTTACCAAGTAATGAATCTAAATCTTCCTGAGAATAATATTCGATCACGATCTTGCCACCATCGCCAGCTTTAGAAATTTTGACTTTCGTGCCGAGCACTTCCACTAATTTGTTTTCCAATTCCTTCATTTGCGGATCAGCAGTTTTGTGACGCTCATATGAACGTACAGAAACCTCCTTGGTTTTTTCTTCCACCTGCCTTACTGTCAAATTGCCCTTAAGAATAATTTCATACAATGCTCTTTGTTTTTCAGGATTAGAAAGTGACAAAATAGCCTTGGCATGTCCTTCAGTAATCTTTCCATCAATCAGTCCTTTTTGAATTTCAACAGGCAAAGTCAACAAACGCATCTTGTTGGCGACCAAACTTCTTGACTTCCCCATCTTGGAAGCAATCTCTTCTTGACTCATTTGATATTCATCTGCCAGTTTTTGATAGGCCTTGCCCTCTTCAATTGCATTTAAATCATGACGCTGTACATTTTCAATGATGGCTAATTCCAATTTTTGCAATTCACTAGCTTCTCGAATAATAACCGGAACCTTTTTTAGACCAACCAATTGAGAAGCTTGAAGACGTCTTTCCCCTGCAATTAATTCATATTTGTTTCCACTACGTGTGACAATCAATGGTTGAATAATTCCATGCAATTTGATTGAATCAGCCAAATTTTGCAATTTTTCGTCATCGAAAAGATTTCTTGGCTGATGCGGATTTGCCACAATAAGATTCACATCAACCTCCATCACAAAATTATCACCACGAATTGATTCATCTGTTGCGCTAACTGTTCTCTTGGAAAACTCCTCAGCATTTTGAAATGTTTGAGGTGTCGCTGCTGCTGGTTGTTTGTTTGGGATAAGAGATGACAGTCCCCTGCCAAGTCCGAATTGTTGAGACATAAATTAAAGTCGAAAGTTCATAACGTTCATAAGGTTCGTAAAGAAAAATACTTTATAAACTTTAAGAACTTTATAACTTTATAAACTTATTGTATTTTATTGCGCTTTTCTTCCTCATCCCTTGCTATTATTTCTTTAACAAGATTTTTATATGATCTTGCTCCCTTGGAAAGACTGTCGAAACTGAGAATTGATTTTCCATAACTTGGTGCCTCAGCCAAACGAACACTTCTAGGAATAACGCTTTCAAAAACGTGTCCTGGGAAATGATTCTTCATCTCCTTAACAACCTGGCGAGCCAATCTGTTTCGTCGATCATACATTGTGAGCACTGCACCCATGATTTTCAAGTTTGGTTGCAAATGCTTCTGCACAAGCTCAATTGTTGATAGAAGTTGACTCAAGCCTTCAAGAGCATAATATTCTGTTTGTACTGGGATAAGCACCTCATCACTCGCCACAAGCCCATTTATTGTCAATAAACCAAGGCTAGGAGGGCTATCAATAATAATATAGTCATAATCTGTGCGAATCTGTCTTAAGACGTCATACAGCTTAAATTCACGATTATCAAAATGCACCATTTCAACACCAGCACCTGCCAATTCTTGCGAACTTGGCAAAAGATCATGTCCAGCCTCCTCAGCTCTAATGATAACATTCCTTGGATGTTCACCACCTACCAATGTACTATACAAACCCTTTTCCAAATTCCTAATATCAATACCCAAGCCAGAGGAAGCATTTCCCTGGGGGTCAAGATCAACAAGAAGTACCAACTTCCCCATGGAAGCTAAATAAGTTGCAATATTAATAGCAGTAGTTGTTTTTCCAACACCCCCTTTTTGATTTATTAGTGAAATAATTTTAGCCATAGACTTCGTAATCACCAAATTACAAGAAACAATAACCAAACAAAACTCAATGTTTCAATTCACAAGTGTTTTGAGGATTGTTATTTGGAATTTGTTTGTATCTTGTTTCTTGATTATTGGTTATTGCTCTTAGGCTATTGTATCACATTGACAATTCAATTTCAATCATTTATTATTAGAAAGTACTTTTGATGAAATTAGGCTTTATTTTAGGCAAAATGCCCGGGTGATGGAATTGGTATTCATGCGCGACTCAAAATCGTGTGGCAGTAATGTCGTGGGAGTTCGAGTCTCCCCCCGGGCACCAAAATAAAAACGTAATGGATAAAAATAACCTTGCATACCTCATTGGTATCGCTATGGGTGATGGTAATTTATCAAATCCAAATGGACGCGCAGTGCGTCTAAGAATTTCTTGCGACACGAAATACAAAAATCTGATGGATAATATTATTTTATCCATTCAAAAACTTTTACCAAAAAATAAAGTAGCGATAGTGAAAAGAAGGGATAATTGCGCAGACATTAGTTGTTATTCAAATAAATGGGAAAGTCTTCTTAATTGGAAGGCAAAGGATGGGTCAAAAGAATCACAAAAAATTTCAATTCCTGATTGGATAAAAAATAATAAACAATACTCGCTATTGTGCCTGAAGGGATTATTTGAAACGGATGGCTCAATTTATACAGACAGAAAATACCTGATGGCAAATTTTGTGACCATAATTCCAACACTTGCAAATGATGTGATGGAAATTATCAGAAGTCTTGGATTCAAACCAAACATGCAGTTACGAAAAGAATTAAATGGAAAAACTAAGCATACAATTAGGATATCAAAAAATACTGAAGAATTCATAAAATTAGTAAAAATAGACAAGAGTTAATCTGCCCATAGACCTTTAACAACTTGAGAGGAGGATCACATGAAAACCGAAGATTTTTTAGAGGCTTCGAAAGCTATTACGCAGGAAAAGATGGATGCGAAGCGTGGTCAAATTTCTGAATCACAAATGTTGACTGCTCAATATCTCAAACGTCTACACAATGCTCCAGACAGAGATGTACATCTCAGAGAAAAACGATATCGTGGATAGGAGGAAAGCATGACAAAGAAATTTGTTCATGAAGTCTCAAAAGCACTTACCGCAAAAAGAATCGAAGAAATAAAAGAGCAAATTTTAGCACCAAAACCAAAAACAACTCGGTATTTGAATGATCTCGCAAAAGCTCCAAACATTACAACTATTCCCTTTTTCAGTTATTTACGATACAAAAAAAGTTAAGGAGGTTATTATGGTATCGAAAAATAAAAATGAACCATACATTTTAAATGGATTTTCCTATAGTGAGGATGAAAAATCCAGAGCTAAAGAAATAAGGAATATGGAAGATAGTGAAAGAAAAGATTCCCGTATCAAATATTTTGAGATTGAAACCGGAAAGAAATTTCCGACAAATGAACCACTCAAGCAAAATATCGCATTAAACAGAAGCAAAACAGAAATTTCAAGCAATAACGCACGAATTGCAAGAACGCTTCTCTTCAGATAATGCAACCAATTTAAAATAAAAAAAAAGCCCGCGCTAATGCACGGACTTTTTAAATTGTCTTTCAAAATTTTCAATTTTGTCCAGACAATATATACCCGAAGGGTACATATTGTAAAGTAAAACTATTTTTTTCTTGCAATCCTCACGACACGCTGGCTAGATTTCGGCATTTGACGAACCCGCCTCGACTCGCGAAGATGATCACTTGTCGACGCGAGGCTGGCAATATGCACATGATGAGTTTTGGCTTTTTTGGCAGCGCGAGCCGCGCGGATATCACGAATTATTTTTTGAAAAACCAAAAGCAAAACTACAAACAAAATAATTAGAACTATAAATTTCAGACCAAGTGCAATCCAAAGACCATTAATGTTTTGTGATGAACCAAAAATTCCAAACGCTCTATTTTGATATTCCTTTTTCCCATAATCAACAAACACGACTCTTATGTAACCCTTGTTTTGTGAAACTTGTTGTGGTGCAGGATAAATCATTGGTTCAATCGAAGATGTTGATGTTGCAGAATCAGAAGATGAGACATCTTGATTAGCAACATTTTTTTCCTGAGCAGCCATTGGATAATAATTTATTAATGGAATTTGCTCTGTTGATTCTTTAATGATTCTGCTTCCAACATTTTTAAAATTTGCAAATGTTGCATCAAATTTTTCCAAGGGAATTTGCACAACAACAGAGCCATTTTTCAAATTCTCAGAAGCATATGAAATATTTTCAAAATATATAATTCCACCATTTTTCAAAGCTATCGACGAAATTGCTTTCCTGGCAACATCCAAATCTTCAACAACCAAAGCAACCTCCCCGCTTTTTGCAGCATCTTGAGGGATTGCAAAAAAATTATTTGCATTAGAATCTCCATAAAATCCAGATTGACTCCTCATCATTGAAGAATATCCAATTTTTCCATCATACCCATCAATCATTCGTCCTCCGAATTGTTTTTCATGCAACTTCAATCTCAAGCCAGTAGTAAGAGCCACAATAGCAACGCCAATTACAAGAATCAGAAACGCCGCAACAATTTTTCTGCGTCTCGAATTCAATTTAAAACATTGCGCAAAAGACTCCACCGTTTCTTCTGTTTTCATTTTATTTTTGTTTGGTAATTAAAAAACCCTATTTTCTTTCATTTACAATTATACCATATTTTAAAAAAAGACGTAAACACTTTTCAGTGTCCACGTCTCATTAGAATCCAAGCCTATCTCTCAATATTATGATGCCTTCTTCTTTCTTGATATATCTTTACCAAATGCTTATTCTTATCAACAACTGCTTTATTGAAGCCTTTCTGATGCTCATTAACCATCGGAAGACTATCTGCAATAGTTTGACAATCAACAACCATGCCAGATCGCACAAATCTCTCATCCTTAATTGTAACATTTTCAACGATCGCACCATGCCCAATATAGCAATTTCGTCCAACAATCGAATTATGTATTATTGTATGAAATCCAACAAACGTTTTCTTGCCAATTTTTGTAGGACCATGGACGGTTGCCCTGTGTGCGATTGTACAGTGTGAGCCAATAAGAACTGAGTATTTTTCACCATGTTCATCTTCTACATATTCACCATACAAACCATGTATAATTACTGAATCCTGGATATTTGTACCTTTGCAAATTTTAAATGGAGAACCCTCATCAGCCCTAATGGATACATGTGGACAAACTATAACATTGTCTTCAAGTTGAACCTTGCCAGTTATGCGAGCCGTGCGACTAACATAACAATTCTCATCATCATACTGTGGATTGCCAAAAAACTCATCGTCGTAGAAAACAACACCTTTTTTTGGTTGCATCTGCACTACCTCCCCTGTTTTTGTGGTTTAATTTCCATATTTTTTAAAAAACTCATTGCTCATGTTTTCATGCACAACTATAAACTTTACTCTCACTTTTCACTTTCGTCAATATTTTCCAAAAAATGCTGAAATAGTTTCCAAAATGCCTGTTTCTGGCTCTTTTTAGGCATTTTTCGACAAAAAAGACCTGCTCGAGGCAGATCTTTTTAAAGATAAAAGTGGATAAGTCGGGCTTCACTCAAACCTCTCTGTCATGAGTACATGACACCCGCCTCGCGTCGACGAGCAAATCGTCTTGCGAGTCGAGGCGGGTCTCTCCTCATCTGAGGAGAGAATGATCTGGAAGAAAACTTTATAAGTCAGTCCCCGAATATGAAAGATTCAAGCTTTTATTGATCAATGGAAAATCTGGCACAATATTTCCTGGTCCCATGATTCCAAATAGTGCCCAATTGCAAAATGAGGGGTCACGAGGAAAACATCTTTCAACCACTCCGTTTTTAATCTCCAAGGCGCACAAAATCTCTCCCCGCCAACTTTCAACTGCCCCAATTGCAAAGCCATCTTTTGTATCAATATTTACCAATACTTCACCACTAGGCATATCCACGATTAATTTTTCAATTAAATCTAAGGTGTTTTTCATTTCCTCAATACGCACAAGATATCTTGCGTGCACATCTCCACTATTCTTAATGGATACTCTTACATCGTATTTTTTATATGCATCATACGGATGGTCCCTTCTTGTGTCACGATTTAAACCCGATCCACGAGCCGCAATCCCAAGAGCACCAAATGCTTTTGCTGCTTCAAGAGGAAGGACTCCAGTGGTTTGCAAGCGATCCATGAATCCATCGGAAGCCAAAGCCAATGTAACAATTTCAAGCATCTCTCTGTGTGCGTCTTTAGAAACAGATAGAATCTTTTCCATTTTTTCATTGTCAATATCTTTCAACATCCCTCCAGGAACTATCATCCCACGCCAAAATCTATTTCCGGTTATATCAGCCGAGAGTCTCATCATTCTTTCCTTAATGCGAAAACCATTAGCAGCAACAAAGCTGTATCCAGTTCCCATTCCCCCAATATTTGCCAAATCATGAATATGCATGGTAAGTCTTTCCAGTTCAACCAAGAGAGTTCTGCAAACTGAAGCTCTTTGTGAAATTTGACAATCAGAAATTTTCTCAACAGCTTGAGAAAATGCCAATGCATGTGAAGCCGCCATGTCGCCTGATAATCTTTCAATAAATGGAAGGGCTTGATTTACTATTTTTCCTTCCATTAATTTTTCCACACCTTTGTGGGTAAAAAATAATTTTCCTTCCAGCGTCAAAATTCTTTCTCCGGCCACATTGAAACGAAAATGACCAGGCTCTATTATTCCAGCATGAATTGGTCCAACTGGAATTTCATAAATTCCCTCTCCGGAAACATGATGCATGGGATATGGAACATTGTCTTTTTCCAATTTAGTATTCCAAGCAAAATCTTTTCTAAGTGGATATGTTCCAACTGGAATATTTTCATGATTAACAAGTCTGCGAGGATCAGGATGCCCAATAGCTGTGATCCCGAACATATCTTGCATATAACGTTCATACCAATGAGCAGCCATTATTGTTGCTGTCAATGACGGATATTGTGGATCTTCTTGCGGCAATTCAGTTGAAAGCTTCAACCATTCATGCTCTTTGTCGTTTCCGAAAATTGCATGCACTCCAAAAGTTTGTTTTTCAGCGCGGTTATCTGTGCCGTATAAAAGTGACAAAAAAAGACCATGTTCGTCGACAAGCTTTGTGGAAAGTTCTGACAAATATCCACGATCAACAATAGCAAAAATAGTATCGTTTTTTTGCTCGACAATTTTTACACCGGAAAAGTTTTTGAGAATATCTTGAATGCTCATTTTTTTGTAAAAATAAATTTTGAATTATCTACTTTGATATATAAATTGTGTCTTTTGCTACAGAATCAATAAATTCAAGTCCATTGTCAGATGAAAAAAAGAAGGTCAATCCTACAACCAAAAGCAATTGCAAAACCATAACTGAATGAGTAATATTCCATTTTTCTCTAATTGACTGATGATTAGTGCTACTGTCTTCTTCAGAAAAAAGCATCCCCATTGTTGAACGCAACATTGCATATGCAATAACACTTAAAGAAGAAAGTATCAGCAACGAAATAATTGGATGCACAGCAAAGGCTGTAACAAACATCGTGTATTCACTGACAAATAATACTGATGGCGGCAAGGCTATGATAGCCAAAATTCCAAGCAAAAACATTACTGCAGTAAATGGCGCTCTTTTTGCTAAAGCTTTTATGTTGGCAGTTTTGGTTGTTTTATAATTTAATAATATCTCCCCTGCTCCAAAAAAAAGCATTGATTTTGTCAGTGTGTGACCAATCATATGAATAACAGCAGCAATAGCACCAATTCCAGGCAAAGAAAGTGCGAAAGTTATTATCCCCATATGTTCCACACTGGAATATGCCAACATTCGTTTGTAATTACTCTGAACTAACATCATAAAAGCTGGAACCAAAATAGAAATTACTCCGAAAAATAAAAATAATTGTCCAGTCCATTGATCAGATCCAAGCGCTAAATCTGAAACAAAACGAAAACGAATAATTCCATACAATGCAATGTTCAATAAAATTCCAGAAAACATTCCTGAGATTGGAGAAGGCGCATTACTATGAGCATCAGGAAGCCAAATGTGCATCGGAACCAAGCCAAGCTTTGCACCAAAACCAACAAATAGAAAAACAAAAGCCCACTTAACTATATCAACAGAAATAAGATGAGCATTTTGAAAAAGCGAAGTCAAGGTAAAAATTTCACTTCCAGAAACTCCGGTCAATGAAGATGCATATCCAAACAATAAAACACCAAGTAACCCCAGACTTATTCCGGTTGAACAAATAATAATATATTTCCAAGCAGCTTCCGCAGAAGTTTTTTTACGATAAAGCCCAACCAAAAAAGTTGAAGATAAAGTTGTTCCCTCCAATGCCATCCAAAGCAATAAGGTATTATTAGCCAGAACAGTAATAATCATGCAGAGAGCAAAAATATGAAACAAACCAAAATATAATTTCAAGTCATTCAAAGACAATATTCCCTCTTCATGCTCATGACCAATATATCGAAAACTGACAACTGCAGCACTAGCATATACAAACGCAACCAAAGAAGCCATTAGTGCTGAAAAATTATCAAAAAGCCAAACACTATCAGACCAAGACATGCTAAAACCAAATAAAATTGGTAAGACCATTGCAAAAACCGTGGCTCCACCAAGAACTGCCAAAAACAAGCTGCTTAGACGAATTTGTTTTTCATTTTTCAAAAGAATGGTCAATGCAGCTGCAGCTAAAATAATGATAATTGTAATTATTGGAGTCATAAGGTTATTTTATAATATCTAAAATTCAATTTTTATAGGACTTACGCATTTTCTCAACTATTTCCTTTTTGGCACGCTTTTGGATAAATACTCAATATCCAAAAGCTCAAAGAGTTGCTGTCGCCAACTATTGGCCAAAAAAGAAATGTTTCGAAATGCGTAACTTCTGTGTTATTCAGTCAAACTTCGCAATTCCTCAGTATCTGCAGAACCATGAAATTCACGAATACGAGAACTTAAAACAGACAAAATGAAAGAACTAACAACGATAATCGCAAATACTCCCAGTTCTATCAGCAGCGGCAACGACCTTACTGTAACCAATGTAAAAATAGTAACACCATTTTCCATAATCAAGAGCCCCGTAATTTGGGAAAAAATATTTCTATGCACAATCATCGTTGCTAATCCCAGACCAATCATGGCAATTGAGGCATACAAAAGTGTATCAAATTCAACCAAGCCAACGATAGGCGTGCGCTTGAGAATGAAAAAAGTCACAATCAAAATAACAACTGCAATAAAATAACTTGAAGCTGGGCGCAAAAATGATGGCAAGCTAACAAGGTCTTTGTGCTTTCTTTGCACATACCTAATTACAAAAGGAACAATGAATGTTTTTATAATAATTGTCACAATTGCAAATATTAACAAATGTTGTCTTTCTTCTTCGAAAACAAGTGCCAATCCATAGGCAATTCCAGCAATAGAAAGAGATGAAAGGGCATAATAACGAAGCATAACTTGAGAACGAGCTCTTCCAAACAAAAGAATCACAAAAAGAATAGACAAGACCGCAAACATTGTGTGATATTCAAAACTAACTTCCATAATCGATGACAAAAGAGCGATAACAAAACCAAACATAGCAGTAAAAAAAGCAATGGACATAAACTCTTGCACCCTATAGAAACGCATTTTAACAATTGTTGTTTCAAGAAGAGCCAGGAGACCCATTGCAAGAGTTACTTTTATAATTCCAAAGATAATAGCAACTATCACTGAAACTGACCCACTCAAAACAAAGAGCGTTGTCGGAAAAACAAGATTTGAAAGCAGTATCGCAAATACTGCTATTTTTATTGCGCTTGCAAATTCCAAAATAGCCAAATAAACTCCTGAATATTCCAAAATCATAGCCTCGTGCACCATTGTAAGTTCAAGATGAGTTGCTGGATTGTCCACCGGATAACGAGCATTTTCAGCCAATGCGACCAAGGCGAATGCAAAAACAGAAAGCAATAAATATGGATGAGCCCAGATCAGTGATTGACCAACCATTCCATCTATCGCAAAAGTTCCAGTCACAAAACTTATGGCACCAAAAACCATAATCATGATTGGTTCAACCAAAACAGCAATTGTCATTTCACGACTAGATCCCATTCCGCCAAAAGCACTTCCCGGGTCAAGCCCTCCAAGCACCAAAAATATTGATCCCAAAATTAAAACTCCACCAACAATCAAAAAATCACTCATGCTTGCCAGTTTTCCACCCAAAAACAAAAGTGGCAAAATAGCTGCAAGCGCAACAGCAGTTGCCAAAACAACATACGGAACCACATGAAAAATCCAAGATGATGCCTTGGGAATAACCATCTCTTTTTTAATCAAGGTTGCAAAAGTGTAATAAGGTAAAAATGGTGAAGCACCCTTGCGCCCCTGCAAACGCGCCTTGCAAAATCTCACAAAACCTTGAGCAAAGGGTGCGATCAATAAAATAAATAGGACTTGAAAAATTGTAGCTAAAATTGAATTCATAAAACTATAATTAATGTAACGATTAATGTGCCCAAAACAAACAATAAATAATATTGAATTCTTCCTCCTTGCATAGCTTTGATGCGATCAGCAAAAAAATTGACGATGTCAAACAATGGCTGATACACCTTGTTTTTCCAGAGAGATTTGTAAGACAAGGAAAAGACATATTTTCTGATCCAGGGATTTGTCAAAACAATTGGTTCTGATTTTAAAATCTTTTCCCTCTTAAGTAAATTCAAAAAGAAAAATCGTATGGGAGCAGAAAAAGCAGTAGCTGAATATTGCATTGTTTCATTGATGGGCTGCCCACAATCCCAGGTCTGATAAGATCGTTGCACACATCTTTTTGCAAAAAATGTCTTTATGGCATATACAAATAATCCAATAAAAGCAAGAACCAAGAAAACTGCTGCCGAAGAAAGCTTGCTTGTTACTATATATTGAGGTTGCGCAAAAGAATTTAGTGAATTTATATTTGAAGCCAACCATGAAATAAGAGGTTTGGCAAAAATTCCGAAAGCTACAACCAACAACGCTAGAGCTAGGATTGGAAAAGTAAGAAGATAATCCTTTTTCTCATCCCGCAATTCCACATGCCCAGAGCGTGGAAGCCCCAACATGGAAATTCCAAATATTCTTACCATTGCGAAAACAGCTAACGCACTAACAAGGCCAATTACTGCCAAAGTTACAACCATAACAATCAAAACTGCAACGTCTAAACTTGTTCCATGCAAAAGAGTTATGACATTCTGAACAAATCCCCATTCTCCAAAAAATGTTCCGAATGGGGCGATAGGCATTGAAGAAAGTGCTGCAATCAAAAATGCAAAAGAAAAAATCGGCATTATCTTAGCCAGTCCCCCCATATCCTCCAAGCGTTTTGAATGAAAACGATTTAGCGCAACACCACTACTCAAAAAGAGAGCAGTCTTAAACAATGCATGATTTGCTGCATGAAAAATTGCAAACACAATTATAAGATTTGCAATTCCATTAAATTCCATGGAAGCATTTTGAGCAAAAAGATATAGTGACAAACCAAGCATGGTAAAAATTATTCCCATATTCTCAATACTACTATATGCAAAAGCTCTTTTTATATCACGCTCAAGAACTGCATGTAAAACTCCGAGCATTCCAGAAAAAAGTCCCATAATCAAAACAACAAGCCCAGCCCAGGCAGGTAAGCCAACAAAACTAAAGACAATCTTAATAAAACCATATACTGCAATTTTCAACATAAGACCACTCATCAGTGCAGACACATTGCTTGGAGCCTCAGGATGAGCTTCTGGCAACCAAACATGAAAAGGCACTAGTCCAGCTTTGGAACCAAAACCAAACAAAAACAAGAGAAAGGAAAGTGCTAACAAAGTTGAAGATAATCCTTGTGAGGCAATTGCTATTTGTGAAAAATCAAAAAACAAAGAACCACCACCAAGAATCAAAAATCCTGCCAAAATTGCAGCAGCTCCAAGGTGTGTCATTATAAAATACAAAAAAGCTGCCTTCATTGAACTTTCAGAACGTTCCGTCATTACCAAAAAGAAAGATGTTATACTCATAACTTCCCAAAAAAACAAGAAGATAAAAGAGTTGTTAGCCAAAAGAACACCTTGCATTCCGACCACAAAAAATACAATCAAAAATTGAGCCAGAGAATTGTTATAAATTTCTTCATACAGTTCAAAATATCTGATTCCATACACGCCAACCAATGATGAAACACCACTAATAATTGTAAAGAAAATAGCACTAAGTAAATTAATTGTCGGTGAAAAATGAAAAAAACTATTCCACTCGGCCAAAATAATTTCCTTTGGGGCAAATCCGTACAAATATGTCACACCAGTCAAAAAACCCAAGACATTAACCAGGACAAAAAGCTGAGCAGATTTTCTCCACTGACCACCAATAATTGCAAATATTCCAGCGGAAAATAGTCCTATAAAATAAACAAAAAAACCGAAAGCTATTAAATCTATCGTTATCATACAATTATATTAAAAATTTTTCTGATTAAGCGCTTGCAAAACTCCACGCAAAATTTGAATCGGACTCGGTGGATCACCTGCGATTTTAACATGAACAGGAATAACCTTTTCAACTCCACCAACCACAGCATATGAATCTTTCCAAATTCCCCCATCTATTGCTCCATCACCAATAGCCACAACAATACAAGGATTCGGAGCGGCTTCATAGGTTGTTTTGAGTGCTGTTTCGAGATTTCGCGTAACTGGACCTGAAACAAAAAGCATATCCGCATGTCTTGGAGATGCCACAAAGGTCAAACCAAAACGATCAATGTCATAATAAGCATTATTAAGTGCTGTAAATTCAATTTCTTCAGCATTACTTGAGCCAGCATCAACAGCGCGAATGCGCAAAGAGCGACCACCATAAAGATTTTTAATTGTTTTTTTTAGCTCCTCACCCACTTCTTCCAAGGAAATGTCTTCGGGGATGTTTCTGATTTCATCGGCATCAATTGTAACTTTTGGCCCAAACAACAAGATTTTGAGTAATTGGAAAAATTTCATAAAAAAAAGTTAATATTCATATTTGCCAGTTTACCAGCAATAACATCTATTCTGCTCGCTATTTTAATTTTTGGCAAGACCTTGGTATAAATTTCGAATTTCGAAATTCAAAATTTATACCAAAAACAAACACACAAAACCACAGAACGTTTCGCGTGTTTTTATCTAATCTATTTTTATCCCTCCTCTGCTATGGTGTTTTCTGGCGACTCGAACGCGGGCTGATTCTTTTTCGATAGCAGCTGCCACTCGTGCATATTCCATTTCGCTCATGGTTACTTTTTCATTTTTAATTTCTTCTGCTCTCTTTCTGGCTTCCTCTGCACGTTTCAAATCAATTTCGCCAGCAGCTTCAGCTGTGTCAGCCAAAACCACCAATGTATTGTTATTAAATTCAACAAAGCCACTTGAAACAACAAGCAGTGTTTCTTTCCCATCCATCTTAAACATGACCTCGCCAGCTTTCAGTGATGCGATATACGAACGATGATCGGGCATAATCGTCACTTCCCCATCAGTAACCGGAAGCGTTATCTGATCAACCTCCTGCTCGAAAAGCGTTCGTTCGGGAGTAACAATTTTTAGTTTAATCTTAATTGTGGACATAAATTTTATAAGTCTTTAGTAACAAATGTCATTGGCAGTAGGTCTGGTCTTTAGTCACAAGTCATTAGAAATTAAAACTCGTGACCAATAACCAATGACTAGTCTTACAGCTAATGACCAATGTTCCCTGCGAATTTATTTTTTCATAACATCATCAATACTGCCACGCATATAAAAGTCTTGCTCTGAATATTCATCCATTTCTCCATCAAGCAGCATTTTGAATCCGCGGACAGTGTCGGAAAGTTTAACATATTTTCCGGGAGCTCCTGTGAATTGTTCAGCCACGAAAAATGGTTGCGAAAGATATTTTTGAATCTTGCGAGCACGTGTTACTAAGACTTTATCTTCATCAGAAAGTTCTTCCATTCCCAAAATTGCGATAATATCTTGCAAATCTTTGTATCGTTGCAACACACGCTGAACTCCACGAGCAACATCGTAATGCTCTTGACCCACAATGTTTGGATCCAAAATTGTTGAACTTGAATCAAGAGGATCCACAGCAGGATAAATTCCCAATTCTGAAAGTCCGCGAGAAAGCACCACAGTTGAATCCAAATGTCCGAAAGTTGTGGCAGGCGCTGGATCAGTCAAATCGTCCGCCGGCACGTACACAGCCTGCACAGATGTGATTGAACCATTTTTTGTTGAAGTAATTCGTTCCTGCAATTTGCCCATTTCTTCAGCAAGTGTTGGTTGATATCCCACCGCTGATGGAATTCGTCCCAAAAGCGCTGACACCTCAGATCCAGCTTGAGTGAAACGAAAAATATTATCCACAAACAAAAGTACGTCCTTGTTTTCTTGATCACGGAAATATTCAGCCATCGTAAGTGCTGACAAAGCCACACGCTGACGAGCTCCTGGCGGTTCATTCATTTGTCCAAACACCAAAGTTGTTTTGTCCAACACACCTGATTCTTTCATTTCATGGAAAAGATCATTTCCTTCACGAGTTCGCTCTCCCACTCCAGCAAAAACAGAGAAGCCACCATGTTCTTGTGCGATATTTCGAATAAGCTCCTGAATAACAACCGTCTTTCCTACTCCTGCACCACCAAAAAGTCCAACCTTTCCACCTTTCACGAAAGGACAGATAAGATCAATAACCTTAATTCCAGTTTCAAAAATTTCAGCTTCAGTTGCCTGCTCGGCAAATTTTGGAGCGTCACGATGAATTGGAAGTTTTTTTGGATTTTCCAAGTTTGGTTTTCCATCAATCGCCTCTCCCAAAAGATTAAACATTCTTCCCAATGTTTCTTGTCCAACTGGAACTTGAATAGCGGCTCCAGTGTCAATAACTTCCATTCCACGACGAAGTCCGTCAGTTTGACCCATCGCCACTGCGCGAACTTTTCCACTCCCCATATGCTGATGAGCTTCCAAGACGATCTGTTCTGTTTCGCTTGTTTTAATATTCAACGCATTATAAATCTCCGGCAATTTGTCATCAAACTGCACGTCAACAACAGGACCGATGATTTGGATAATTTTTCCTACATTCATATTCTTACTTACAACTATCAACTTACAACTATCAACAAAAATGCAATTCTGTTGTTGGTTGTTTGTTGTGGTCTGTTTGTTAATTTGTTTAAATTCTAATTGTTAAATACTGGCTCAAATAAGGCAATATTTATCATCAGGAATTCAATGCTTGACTTTTTGATGATTTGGGTGTATACTATTAGGTTGATATATTCAACGCAGTTCATTTCACTTTTAGAGAGGTGCATAATGAGAAAAGATACCGTTGACATGAGAGACATCATCTTCAGAAGCATTCAGAATGCCGGACTATTTCCCGCAAACTTTGGCATCGGAAACACATTCAGTGTCATTTTTCAAAGGCCAAATTGCGACAGTCAAGCAGTTGTAATAGGAACAATTGACGGCTTACAATTTGAAATTGAAAATGATGAGGTAAGGATGAGTATAATCACTAAGTCTCTGCAATCATTCCGAAATAACGCAAGAGGACTACCCATACTCTCCTTCAGCGCAGGAGAATGGAATATTTTTGACCTTGGAGAGACGATAAACGAGGGAGTAATTATTCCTTGCAAGGTATCTTGTCCTCCACTAATGTCATGAATTTCCTCCCAACAACGTCCCATTCCAAGAATATCTGGAGTGGGCGTTTTCTTTTTCCCAATTTTTTCAAAAAACAAATATCTGAACCACTGATTATCACATGAACTCACATGATTTCACTGATGAAAAAATTCATGTGTAATCAGGAAAATCATGTGAAAATCAGTGGTTCTGACATTATTCTAATGCCGCTCTTCCCGCACTTATCTCTGCAATCTCCTGTGTAATCTTTCCCTGTCTTATCTGATTGTATGCCAACGTCAAATCTTCACTCATCTCTCCGGCCGCATCTGTCGCGTTTCTCATTGCCAACATTCGAGCGCTTTGTTCTGATGCTTGCGATTCCAAAATTGCATGGAAAAGTTGCATTTCAATCAAGCGTGGAATGATGAACTCCAAAACTTCTTCGGGACTAGGCTCAATCTTATATTCAACCATCGGCTCTTCCAATCCATATTCTTTAGCAATAATATCCATTTCAGCAATTTGTTTTTCAATATCAATTTTAGAAATCGGCAAAACCTGACGAATCCTGGTTTGCTGATTCACAGCGCTGACATAATCAGTATACACAACAACAACTTTGTCATATTTCTTCGCCAAATAATCTTCCATCACAATTTTTGAAAGTGGCTTGATATCAGCGACAGTCGCAAATTTTCCACCATCCTCAAAAGCAGCAATAATTTCCATGCCTGCCGATGAGGCAGGTCGCTGCATTTTTTTAACCATACCCTCGCCTTTTTTTCCAATCGTAATAAAATCAATTTTAAGATCCTCGTCTTTGATTTTTGATTCAATTTTTCCGCCCAAGGCGGATCCGCCTTGGGCGGACTTTTTACCAACTTTTTTTAAACCTATTCTATTAATCAAAAGTTTTTCAGGATGCAAAATTTCTTCTTTGATTTTTTTGGCAACTTGCGTGTTAAATGATCCGCAAAGTCCGCGATTAGAAGTCACAGCAATAATCAAAACACTTTTCACTTCGCGCACTTCCAAGAAACCATATCCCTGTGAAGATTCAAAAGCTCGCGCCAAGTTTGTCAGCACACTCCATGCTGCATGAGCGTATGGTCTAATCCCCAGCACACTAGCCACCGCGCGCCTCATTTTTGCAGCACTAACCATCTCCATCGCCTTCGTTATTTTGCGAGTGGAGTTAATGGATCTAATACGTCTCTTGATGTCTAGCGAACTGGCCATATATTTAATATTTTCTGATTTTATTTACACGCTAAATTTTAAATTTTGAATTCTGAATTTTGAATCAATTTTTAATGTTAGAATTTTTAATGTTTCAAAATTAAATCATTGAGGAATTCAGATTTCATTCGAAATTCAAAATTAGAAATTCGAAATTCCGCAACTATGCGGTCTGGTATACTTCCTTAAATTCCTTAATCGCCTTCTCCAATGCAGCAATAACATCATCACTAAGTTCTTTCTTTTCTGAAATTAGTGCGATCAACTCTTTTGCATTAGAATCCAAATATTTATGAAAATCTTTTTCCCAATTTTTGATTTCTTCTACAGCCACATCATCCAAAAATCCATTCGTCAGTGCATACAAGATTGCAACTTGATGTTCAACAACCATTGGTTCATATTGTCCTTGTTTAAGAATTTCAACTGATCGTCTTCCACGTTCAATCTGAGCGCGAGTTTTTTCATCAAGATCAGAGCCAAATTGCGCAAATGCCTCAAGCTCGCGGAATTGTGCTAATTCCAAACGAATCTTTCCAGCCACTTTTTTCATAGCTTTAATTTGCGCTGATCCTCCCACACGAGAAACTGAAAGTCCCACGTTTACAGCTGGACGAATACCCTTGTAAAACAAATCTGATTCCAAGAAAATTTGACCATCAGTGATAGAAATAACATTAGTTGGAATGTAAGCTGAAACATCTCCCGCTTGTGTTTCAATAATCGGAAGTGCGGTCATTGAACCACCACCGAAGTCTTCATTAAGTTTCGCACTTCTTTCCAAGAGTCGTGAATGCAAATAAAAAACATCTCCCGGATATGCCTCACGTCCCGGTGGACGTTTTAAAATCAAAGAAATCTGACGATATGCCCAAGCGTGACGAGAAAGATCATCAAACACGATGAGCACATCCTCTCCCTTATCCATAAAATATTCTCCCAGCGCGCAACCTGAATAAGGAGAAATATACGACAGAGCAGAAGACTCAGAAGCTCCAGCCACGATAATGGTAGTATATTCCATTGCTCCACGCTTTTCCAATTCTCCTAAGATACGTGCGATTTTTGATTCCTTCTGACCAATAGCCACATAGATGCATTTCATATTCTGGCCTTTCTGATTGATGATGGTATCGATTGCAATTGCGGTTTTTCCAGTCTGACGATCACCAATAATGAGTTCACGTTGTCCGCGTCCAATTGGAATCATCGCATCAATAGCTTTGATACCGGTTTGCACTGGTTGGTTCACGCTTTTGCGGGTGATCACACCAGGAGCAATTTTTTCCACTGGATAAAATTTGTCAGCTTTGATATCGCCTTTGCCGTCCACTGGAATTCCAAGCGGATTGATCACGCGTCCGATCATCGCATCAGCCACAGGAATTGAAAGCACCTTACCAGTCGCTTTCACAATGTCGCCCTCCTTGATTCCGATGTAGTTTCCAAGCACGATCACGCCGACGCGATCTTCTTCAAGATTGAGTGCCACCCCAAATACAGAAGGAGTAGGACCCTCCTTCGCTGAAGCTTCGGCGGGCACGAATTCAACCATTTCTGATGCCATAAGCTCTGAAAGTCCAGAAACACGGGCAACACCGTCACCCATTTCAATGACGCTTCCAACTTTTTCAGTTGAAGTCTCAGTTTTGAATCCTTCGATTTGCTTTTTCAATTGTTCGATAATGAAATCTTTATTCATAAGTTTAGCTTTTTAGGCATTAGCTTTTTAGCTTCTTAGCCGATACGATTAATATATTTAAATTCAAAATTTATTAGCTTGATAAAACTTTTTTTAAATTAGTTAATTGTTTTTTCACACTGCCATCTATGACATCATCGTTAACCTTGATTATTATTCCTCCTTGAATCTTTTCATCAATACTATTTTCAATTTCAACAATCTTAGCTGAGTATTTTTCTTTCACAAATTTTTTAATTTTCTCTTTCATTTCGTGTTCAATTTTTTCTTTTGTCACAACTTCGGCAACAATTATTCCATTTGCAGTATTATATAATTCACCAAATTTTTCCATTATTTTTCCAGCATTTTTCAATTGCCCATCAGCTTTCAATTGCTCAGCAAACTTTTTTACAATAACCAAAACATCTTCCTGAGATTTATTTTCAGTAAGTTCTAGTAATGTTTTTGCGTATTGTGTTGTCGAAATTTTCATACTTAATATTCAGAACCACTGATTAACACTTGATTATCCTGATTGCACATGAATTATTTACCAGTGAAATCATGTGAGTTCATGTGAAAATCAGTGGTTCTGATTTTTACTGAATTGCCTTATTTATCAAATCCTTATCTTTCTCCCCATCTATCTTTGTATCAATAATCTTACTCGTCGCAGAAATAACTAGCTCAGCGATTTGTCCTTTCACTTCCTGCATCATTTGATTTTTTTCCAGTTCAATCTTTTTAGCAGAATCAGCAAGAATTTTTTCAGCTTGCGCTTTTGCCTCAACAACAATTTCTTCTTTGTTTTTTACAGCCACAGCTTCTGCCTTAGCCACAATTTCTTGTGCAGTTTTCCGAGCCTCAACCAAAACCGCCTTTTCTTTTTCTTCAATTTCTTGCAGTTTCTTGCCAGCATTTTCAGCATTTTCAATTCCCTTTTCAATTTTTTCACTGCGCTCATTCATCAATTTCATCATTGGACCATAAGCATAACGCTTAAGCACAAATAAAACGATGGCGAAGTTTACCAACTGCGCAATGATCAGTTTAATGTCGATGTGAAATGTTGAGATTAGTTCGTTCATAGTTTAGCTGTTAGTAACAATAGTCATTGGCCGTAAGTCTGGTCTTTAGTTGTTGGTCTTTTGCAAAACCTAATGACTAATTTCCAATAACTTATCCTACTGCTAATGACTAATGTTTCTTATGTTTTTCAATATTCTCATTCCGACTTCCTATTTCTAAGAAGCCGAATGAAAATACTAGTGACTATTTGATTGAGAATGCGATAACCAAAGCGTAAATTGAGATAGCTTCAGCAAAGGCAGCCATCAAAAGCATCGGCACGAACAACTTTCCTGCAGATTCAGGATTGCGTCCGATTGATTCCATTGCTTTTGCTCCGATCATGCCAATACCAATACCAGGTCCGATTGCACCAAGGCCGATTGCCAAGGCTTTTGCAAGCATTGTTAATTCCATGTTGTTTTTGTGCTCACAGCATTCATACTTTCTCCATCTTTGGGGAGAATGAATATTGTCAGCAAAATTAAATTAATTATCTGTTCAATGACCAGTGATCAGAGAGCAGTGATCAGTAATTAAATGCTTACTTACTGTTCATTGCTCACTGATTCTTGCTCACTGTTTAATGTTCTTCCGCCGTTGTTGCTATGCTCATGAACGCCAATGTCAAAATTGCAAACACCAATGCTTGAACTATTCCTACAATCAATTCCAAAAACATAAATGGGATCGGCAACAAAAATGCAGAGATTGCCATCATTGATGCTAATAAAACTTCCCCAGCAAAAATATTTCCAAAAAGTCGAAGAGACAATGATGCAATCTTGGCAATTTCCCCCACCACCTCAATCAATCCTACAAAAGCCTTGATTGGATTTACCATTATTAAAATTGGTTCGTGTCTGCCTTTTTTAAATATTTGTCCAAATGCTTTGAAATTAAAAAATTTGTTGAAATGATTCCAAGCGCCAACCCACACCACACCCAAGATGTGTGAAAGAATGACCGCAAAAAGTGAAATTGCCAGTGTTGTGTTGAGATCAGCTGTGGCGCCACGCAAAAATGGAATGAAAACTTTTCCGTGCGCGCCTGTTTCCACAAAACCAACCGTGCCAACTCCCGGTAAAAGCCCCAACCAATTGTTAACTAAAATAAACAAGAACAGTGACAGGACTACTGGCAAAAATTTTCCAGTTTTTTTGCGAGAACCAGTTACACTGTCAGCCAAATTCAAGGCTTGTTCCAAAAGAATTTCAAAAATATTTTGCACACCAGACATTTTCTTTCTCCCTATCTTTCCGCCCGAGGCGGATCCGCCTCGGGCGGATTTTCCAACAAGCACAAAAAAAGTCACCAAAATGGCAACCGTGATCCAACTCATAATCAAAGAATTTGTAACAGTAAAATTTCCCACATGCAAAATCGGCTCAGCAAAGAGTGTTGATTCTGTCTGGATTTCTGTATTATTTTGTTGTGCTGTTACTTCTGACATAATTTCTGAACCACAGATTAGCACTTGATTATCCTGATTGCACATGATTTTTCATATCAGTGAAATCATTTTTTTCATGTGATAATCAGTGGTTCTGATTATCTTATTTCTTACTCATTTCTCTCAGCCCAATTCTAACCAACATCACTATTGAAACCAAAAATGAAACTGAAACACTTGCTAGTAAGAGCCATGGCTGCGTATGAAAAACTCGATCAAGATATTTTCCAAGGATAACGGCAATTACTACCGGAATAGCAATCCAAGCGCTTAGCCTTGTGAAAAGCACAAGCCCTGGTTGCCACCATGGAATTTTTGATTTTTCTTCCATACAATAGTTTTCTTCCACATTTTCTTCTCCTTTTCAAGGAGAAAATGTCCCGATGAATCTGGACAGATGAGGTTGCTTAACCACGCTATCCATTATCTCGCTAAAATTGCTTTACGTCAAGCAAAAGACGAGTTCAAGGATTTAAAGCCCTTTTTTAAATCATATTGGCGAGAACTTCATTTGGGGTTAGATAATTAAGGCATTTTCTGGCTCGATTATTGAGCTTTTCTTGTATTTCGTAAATGTAGCT
>Ga0209319_1000896_pt1 | contig 29942 bp, 26 predicted proteins | sample RifGroE2_FD_184000 | JGI IMG/M metagenome (GOLD analysis project Ga0209319, IMG submission 184000) | Groundwater microbial communities from Rifle, Colorado - Groundwater E2 (SPAdes) (version 2) | ecosystem: Environmental > Aquatic > Deep subsurface > Groundwater | place: Rifle, Colorado, United...
ATGTCGGAATTGGTCGCCAAGGTCTTCGCCAACACCACTTTCTGCTGGTTCCCGCCGGACAGGTTTTTCACTAATTGTTGGATGCTGGGGGTTTTGATGGAGAAGAGTCCGACGTAATGCTCCGCCTGTTCTTTTTCGCGTTTGCGGTCCAACAGGATTCCCCGTGAGATTTTCCGTAGGTTTGCGATCGTCGCATTCCACGCGATCGGCTTCTCAAGGAAACATCCTTGTTGCTTGCGGTCTTCCGGGATCAATCCGATGCCGTGACGGATCGCATCCGAAGGCAAATGGATCTTGACCCGTTGTCCCTTGACGATGATTTCGCCGGATTCCGATTTGTCCGCCCCATAGATCATGCGTGCCAGTTCCGTTCGACCGGCGCCGATCAAACCGGCCAGGCCAAGGATTTCACCCCGATGCAATCGAAACGAAACATCCGCGTCGCCGTTGCCGGTCAACCCGTTGATTTCAAGGACGACCTCCCCGATATCGCATCGTTTGGCTGGATAGGTATCACTGATTTCACGCCCGACCATCCGTTGGATCAAACTCTTCCGATCGGTCTTCGCGGTCTCAAGCGTATCCACGTACAGTCCGTCACGCATGACCGTGACCCGGTCGGAAATCTCGAAGATTTCATCCATGCGGTGGGAGATATAGATGACGGTGACTCCGCTTTCCTTGAGTGTCTTGATGATTTGGAATAGTTTATCGACTTCGGAAACCGATAACGGCGCACTGGGTTCATCCATGATCAGGATTTTCGCATCTTTACTGACGGCTTTCGCGATTTCCACGAGTTGTTGGCGCGAGGTCGGAAGTTCGCTGATCAAGGCATGGGGATCGATGTCGACGCCCATGCGCGCAAAGACGTCGGATGCTTTTTTCGCCATCCAGGCAGGATCGACGAACTTCCCATGTCGTTCACCCAGGCAAATGTTTTCCGCGACGGAAAGCGAATTCACCAAATTGAATTCTTGATAGATGACTTCGATTCCGTTATTCTTCGCATGCAACGGATCCAGTTTACGAAAACTCTTCCCGTTGATTTCGATCGTTCCATCATCCGCTTGCACGGCTCCCGCGATGATCTTGATCAGGGTCGATTTCCCCGCCCCGTTCTCACCTAAAAGGGCATGCACTTCCCCTTTGTGGAAATCGATGGAAAACCGGTTCAGCGCAACGACGCCCGGATATCTTTTCGTAATGTTTCTTGTCGCAAGGACGATTTCTCTCATGTGGTTCTCCCCTCTGTAAAATGAAACCGAAGTGGTACGGTTGTAACCACTTCGGTGTTCTTCAACCCTTAGTTACTCGGCAAGGTCTTGGCGATCGCATCCGTGATGACGGCGCCTTTATCCCATGTCCCGTCGGCCAATCCCTTGAGGATTTGATAGGTGGCGTCGGGTAGCGGTACCTGGACCCCGTCGATGGTCGGACCGACGATCGACATCGTCCCTCTGAAGATCGATTCGTTACTTGGCGATTTATTGATAACTTCCATGATCGGATCGGAGTTGTCTCCGCTGAAGACGGCGATCTTCGCCTTGTCGACACCGCTTTGTCCCATGATGTATTCGTTGACGCCCAACGCCGAATCCGCGTTGTAGGTCAAGATCAAGGAAGCGTCCGAATTCTGCTGCCACATGTTCTCCATGACGGCGGTCGCATCCGCTGACGTCATGGATTCGCCTTGGGCGACGACGACATCCGCTTTGCCCCAGGCTTTGATCTTGTCGATGATTCCGTTACTGCGGTTGGTCGAGTCGATCGTCCCGGTTTGCTTGATGACGATGACTTTCGGACGAACGGTCAATCCGGCTTCGGTTCCGTCGGCTGAGAACGTCTTGATCAACCAATCGATGCCCATCTCGGCGATTTGTTCACCCGCATTGTATTGGTTCATGTTCATCATGACATCGTAGACACCCGTATCCGTTCCGGCGACCAAGACCTTAATCCCGGCTTTCTGCGCTTTTTCAATCGCGGCCTGGACGTTGTTGGGATCGACCGGCATCAAGGCGATGACTTTGACCTTCATCGCGATGAAGTTTTCGATTTGTTCGAGTTGTTTCGTCGCACTTCCCGCCGCATCGGCGATTTGGACGGTCAATCCGTCTTTTTCGGCACGGGTATTGACTTCCCCGGTCAACCAACCGACAAACGGATTGGTCGTATCCGGTACGCTATACCCGATATCCACGCGTGGTTTGCTTTGGCAGGCAGCCAAGGATAAGCAAAGCATCGATACGACTAACAGACTTAGAATCTTTTTCATCATTTCTCCTCCTTCATTGGTGAAATTGTAAGCGTATTCATGCCTTGATTATAGGGGACGAACCCTTTACTATCAATTCCGTTTATGGTACTATTTATTCTATATCGGAATATATAAAAAGGACCTCTCCATGGAAATCAACTACCTCGTCGAATTCGCATCGATTGCCAGACATCGAAGTTTTTCGTTGGCGGCGGAAGAACTGTGCATATCCCAATCCTCCCTCTCGAAACACATCCAAGCCGTAGAGAAAGAACTCGGCGTCGCCTTGTTCGACCGTTCGACGCGCAATGTGGTCATCAGCGAATTCGGGAAGATCCTGCTCCCCTACGCCGAACAATTGTGCGAAATCAACGATGACATCCAGGCGAGCGTCTATGACTTCATCAACAAAGAAAAGAAGCAACTGTTGATTGCTTCGATCCCGGTCATGGCTCAATACGATATCACGGGCATCATCGCGAAATTCCAAAAGGACCACCCGAAAATCAAGTTGATCGTTTCGGAAAACGAGGGGACGGATATCCCGAAGATGCTGGAAGACGGAAGCTGCGAAGTCGCCTTCACCCGGAAATTCCCCAATGAACAATCCCGTTTCGAATACCTGACGTATCGGTCGGACATGCTTTGCGCGATCCTACCGAAGTCGCATCCGTTGGCGAAAAACGAAACCCTCTCTTTAACGCAACTAAAGAACGAAAACTTTCTTTTTTTGGACAAGAAAACACTGATCTACGGCTATTGTTTCAACGCCTGTGTCGATGCCGGGTTCACTCCGAACATCACCTATACCGGGCATCGACCGGAAAACATCCTCGACCTGACCGCGCAAGGCGCGGGGGTTTCGCTATTGATGAAACATCAGGCCAAGTATTTCAATCATCCCGATGTCGTCAGCGTCTTGATCTCCCCGGCCATCGAAAGCAGTATCTGCCTCACCAAGATGAAGGACCACAAACTCTCTTCGACCGGCAGATTGTTTTGGAACTATGTGAAGTCCTACACCGACCTCTTGAATCTTTCGTTGCTTGAATGACTATTGTTTGAGACTTGTCCCGCAATACGGACAGAGTTTAAAATCACTCGATACTTCTCTCCCGCAGGACGGACATTTTGGACTCAAAGGGGTCGCGCAATAGGGGCACACCGTGAAGTCGGCCGAGACCGGTTTTGAACACGAAGGGCATGTCATCGTATTGACCACCGTTTTCACTTCGGGCAGTCTCACTTCTTGTTTCTTCTTGGTCGATCCTAGATTCCCTCCGATCGTAAACAATCCAAACAGGAACGCACCGAGGATCGCAATCCGACCCGTGTCCGTTTTGGACGAGGGCTCATCCGAGAAATACGCCCCCACCGCAAATACAATCAATAGAATCCCAAGAATCGTCCCAATCACCCGACTTGCCTTCATATCCTATCCCCTTTCTGTTTCGACTTCTTTTGGATATCGTACCACCCCGACAAGCGAGCGTCAATCAGGGTTAACACGACGCTTGGTCATCCGAGTCGATGTTTGGTGTAATCGTGGTATGATGTTGGTATTGAAACGACTTGAAAGGAGAATCCGATGATCCAGGAATATTCAAAAACGACGAGTTTATCCTATGAGAAAACCTTAGAAATCTTGAAGGAGCGGCTGATGGAAGAGAAATTCGGTGTGCTGATCGCCATCGACCTTCCGCAGAAGTTCAAAGAGAAAGGCTTGGAATCGACGGAGAAGTTTACGATCTTGGAAGTATGCAATCCGTTTGAAGCGTTCAAAGCCGTAGGTTTCGATCCGAAAGTCGCTTACTTTCTTCCCTGCAAACTGATCGTACGGGAAAAAAACGACGTCGGCGTGATCGAAATGATCCGACCCTCCAGCATGATCGTCGAGCTTCAGAATCCATCGCTTAACGAATTCGCGTTGGACATCGAGCATACGCTCATCCGCGTCATCGAAAAAGTTTAAAGGAATCCACATATAAAAACCGCCCTTGAGAGTTGAGCAAGGGCGGTTTTTCTGTGAAAGAAAGGGTCAATACGTGACTGGAACGACAAGATTCAGAGGTGTCTTGAATTGGATGGTCGGGCTGGTCACCTTCTTTCCGTCATAGATGTACGTGATGCTGAAGTAGTAGTCTGTGTCGGCTTGAAGATATCCCAGGATATCCCCGCCGTTATAATAATTGGAATTATCGACGACATAACTGTGAGTGGATGAATCCGAGATGAAGGTCAGATACCCGTCGTCGGGATAGGATGGCGAAGCGTTCGATTTCGAGATGACGACTTTATACCCTTGGAGACAAGAACAAGTCTCTTCCGTCCAAGTCAGTCGTAAGTAGGAATCCGCACTCTCGATCGATAATGCGATTTCATCCGGAGACAACGTCGTTTCTTCTTCATGGGTCGGTAAGCCGGCCGGTGTCGTGACTTTCACCGCATCCGTCGTGACTTTCTTGTCGTTGTAGACATAGGTGATACTGAAGTAATATTCCGTGTCGGCTTTCAGATATCCCCCGATATCCCCGCCATGATACTCGGACGTGTTGTCGACTTTAAAGTAGTTCATGGAACGATCCGTGATCCACGCCAAGTAGCCGTCGTCTGGATAGCTCGGTTCGCTGTTGGATTGTGAAATGACGACTTTATAGCCTTGAAGGTTCGAACTCGGTTCTTTGGTCCAAAGGAGTTTCACATCCCCTTCGCGGACGACCACTTGAAGCTGCAGTGAATCCGGATTCAAATCCGTGCTTGTTTCCGGTACGGATAGATTCGCCGGCGTCGTCACTTTGACGGGGTCCGTCGTGACTTTCTTGTCGTTGTAAACATAGGTGATACTAAAATAGTAAGCGGTATTCGGCTTGAGATAGCCCCCGAAATCCCCTCCGTTGTATTTTACGGAGTTGTCGACTTTGAGGTAGTTCATGGAACGATCGGTGATCCATTTCAGATACCCGTCGTCGGGATAGGATGGCGACGAATCGGACTTCGAAATGACGATTTTGTACCCTTGTAGGTCGGATGAACTTTCCTTGGTCCAACTCAGTTTCAAATAACCGTCATAGACGCCGACTTGCAGTTTCAACTCCGTGGTCGGCGATGGATCCGGTTTCGGATCCGGATTGACTTCCGGTTCTTTCTCTTCCACGACCGGCGTCTCTTCTTCTTTTTCCTCGACTTCAGGTTCTTTGGGAACCGTCACGGTTTCTTGCGTCTTGGGATCCTGTATTTTGATTTGAGCCTTCAATTCTTCGATGGTCGCCTCAAGAATGCGGATTTTCTCATCTTGTTTCTCCACTTTCCCAAAGAGGTTTGTCACCATTTCGAAGACATCGACTTCCCCGTTGACAGCTTTCACGAAGACCGGGCTAAACACGACAGCTAAAATCATAAGCGGTATGACGGTCAAAACGATGGCTTTCTTTTTGAGCAGTTTCGACATTCAGTTCACCTCTTCCATGGTTCAAGCGTTCGCTTGATTATGCCGACTCGATATCATCTTCATCTTCATCATCAGTATTTTTCTTCGAATCGCTTTTCCCGTTGTTCGTCTTCTCTTTCTCGGGTTTTACATTTTCTTCATTCGCTTCCTCTTCTTCGACATCATAGGTCGCCCACAACGCTTCAAGTTCATATTTCAACGCTTCCAGATCCTCGCCTTCCGTCGCTAACCGTGTGACGAATTGGGCGGTGTCGACTCCGACACCATCGAGCGCCGAAATGAACTTCTCGCATAGGCTGGTGAAACGGTCTTGTTTTCGAATGACTTGTTCGGCTTTCTTTTCGAGTTGGTCGACGTTTTTCTGACTTGCGACGAATTCGGAGACGCTCAGCCATTCCCCTTCGACTTCAACCATCCCGTTGATGACATAGAGCCCTAACGGGACGTTCTTTCCATCCGCTTCGAATTTCTCGCGTAAGGTCGCCTTGATGACGGCGACGACGGTCGTGTCTTCGATGCCTGCGCTCGCAGCGACCGCAGCCTGGATTCGCTGTCCCAGCGAATCTTGTTTCACTTCTTCTTCCGTCTCGTCATCCTCTTCCTCTTCGTCCAAAATCACGGTCGTCACGATGACATAGTCATCGGAAGTATCCGAACTGACGATGAAGCCGGCGTCGGTGGCGATCACGATCAGTTTCTCGATCGCTTCTTCGATCGGCAAACCGACCAGACCCGACACATCCAAGGTCAGAGCGTCGTCGTTGAGCGCTTTGATCTCGACGACGATATCATGATAATCCGTGTAGAATTCGAAACTCGGGTTGATATCGACGCTTACCATGGCATAGACGGATTTCGCCGTCGCGATCGATTCTCTCGCCTTGGAAACAAAGGCATACACCAACATCGTCATCACCAAGGCTAAGGATAAGCTGACTGCGAATAGTTTTTTGATCATGTGGAATCCTCGCTTTCTCTGTTGATCGATGATCATTGTCTGAACGAATCTTCGACTCCGTTGATCTTTTTTCTCTTTGAAATAGAAAAAAGAACAAATACTTTGGTAACTGGCTACCACCTGACGGAGGTCCTCTAGCTTTGCGTCCTTATCTTTCGATAAGTTTGCCTTTTTCATTCATTGTTCTCTACATGCGAATCGTAGCACAGATTTTAGTGAAATCATAGTGGGAAATCGCAAGATTGTGTTGATTTTTTCTAGAAAATGTTTATAATGGCGGTTTTATACGCTAGATTTGAATGGAAAGAATGGTTCGCAGCGTTTGCGGGTCATACATCGCATCTTTTAGCGTATCGACATCCTTTACCGTGATGTCGATCGAATCGAAGTGCCTCGTGATTTTCTTTCGGATACGACGATAGACCCGGTCATCGGGTTGGGTTGTTTTCCCTTGAAACAAATCGTGGAAATACATGAAGACAAGAGCGTGCATGGCTTCGAAGATGGAGGACTCGATCCAGAAATCCACTTTGTCCAACGGAGGAAGATATCTTTCCAAAAGCTTCTCGACCATGATCAACCCGTCGTCGTTGGACTTCCAGATATCCACATAGACAAAATCGAAATCGTCGAGAAAAGACTTGTTGAAATAAACCGAGGCGTCGCCTTCCACGATCGTCAACGGGATGGAAGTTGGGAACTGGGGTTGGATGAAGGTTTGAAACAGTTCGATGACGGCCTTTGACTTTTCAATCACCGTGATCGACGTTACGTTCGGATTCAGCATCGCCATATAGATGAAGTATCCGATCCCCAACCCGAACGTGACGACTTTCCCCTTCGCTTTCTTGGCATAAGGGTCGTTCGTATTCGCTTCGGCGGGGGAATCCATCATCCACACTTCGTCGCCTTGCCAAAGGAACACCGCGTCGTAGGGCTGATCCAGGGCACGCAAAGTCATCCAGTCGTTGAGTTCGCGCATTGGATCGGGATGGATGGCGCAAACATTGAACAGTTCGTTGGCGCTTAGGGTTTCGCGGGTGAACTTGAACTCGGAGCTTTGGATCGCATCGAGTCGGATGTGGGTGTTGTATGGGCTTTGAAGGTACTCTTGGGTGCTGATGAATAAGGATGGCCAGGTTTCTTCTTCGCCTGAAAACTCGGGGATCCCCGCTTGTTTCATCTTCTTTTGGAGTTTCTTCTCGGTCCTGGGCGTCACATGCATCCCCAAAAAACCATTGATTTCATCGTTTCGAAGATGATTCATGCATCGTTTGAAAAACGCTTCGATTTCAGGCGTACGTTCTATTTTCATCGGTTTACCTCGATTCCCATCAGGTTCGACCCTATTGTATCATATTCGACCAAGTCGGGTTTTACGAAAGAAAGGGAATCCGCATCGGATTCCCTTTTGGGTTTAGTTTTCGGCGAGCGATTTGATCGCGCGGTATTCTTTCATGTCGGTATACAGTTCCCCAAGATAGGGATTGCGCTTCGTCTTCACGACGCGGTACATCATGAATCCGAACACGGCTACGTTGATCCCTAACGATAAGGCACCCAGGATCGTATAGATCATCGGGTTGTAGGTCGAACTGACCATGAATCTTCCCTGGTCTTGAAACGCCGGGAAGGTTTGGGCGAACATGCACCAGATCGCCAAGGTCTGGGCGCGGTGTTGAAGCCATGCGCCTTTCCCGATGGTGAAGGCGCAGAGGGTCGGCGCGATCAGAAGCGCCAAGCCGGCATACCAGGAATGCGTCGGGATGCAGTTGTAGGTGTAGACGAAGTTCCAGACATCGTAGGCCAGGATCCAAAACCACAGCATGTCCGGCCAAAGCATGTCCTTGCTTGCGTCGCTCTTGGTTTGCTTACGAAGGACGATCCCGAACCATCCGGTGATCGTGATGATGTTCAGGATCCCCGCGACGGCGTTCATGTAGTTCCACGGTCCGCCGAGCACGCCGACGACTTCGCCTTCGATCGCGCCGGAGTTCACCAACCAGTACATCGATCCGACTTCGAAATCGCGGATGACGGCTTCCAGGATGTTGACGGCGAGGATCAAGGGAGGGAAACACAAGGCGATTTTATTGTTCGCTAGGCGCCAAAGCACTTCCCCGGTCTTCTTGTCTTTCTTGACGACATGGCGGATGCACCAGAACCCGATGCAGCCCGCGGTCGCGGAATAGACTTTGGCGAGGTGGAACCAATCGGTATAGGTCGTTTCTTTGAGCGCGGTCATCCAGAGGATACTCAGGAAAACCGGTAGGATGACGAAACTGAAGAAACCGGCCAGTTTCCAACGACGTGCGAATTCATTGAAGATAAACAACGAGATGAAGACCACAAACCACATCGATAGCGCTGAGACTAAGGTCGCCCCTTCGGCGGTGTTGAATGCAAACATTTTCTTTCCCCTTTTGTGATCGATTTCGATCGAACGAGTTTAAATCCCTAAGGTAAGCATGAGGATTCCGCATAAGGCGACCGCGGAACCGGCTAAAGCGTGTGAATATTCATGGAGCCCGGACAGTTTCACGATATCCATGCCCTTCAGTAAGACATAGGTCATCGCTAGCATCGTACCGATCGTACATACCGTGAACGTAACCGTGACCAAGAGGAGCGCACCGACGTTTTGCGTCGCCGCGGGATACATCAGGATCGGAATCAACGGTTCGCAAGGTCCCAGGACGAAGAGGATGAACAATCCCCAGATCGTCGTCTGCGATTTTTTCTGCGACTTGAGGTGGTCTTCGACGCTTGCCGTTTCATGATGATCATGCACGATGATCCGTCCATCGACGGTGTGGGTGTGTTCTTTATGCTTGTAGAGGTTGCGTAGCGCCCATAAGGTGTAAAGCAAGCCGAATCCGATGAGGAAATACGTCGCCAAGGAAGCGCGGACGCTTTCCAAATCCACCAAGGTGGATAGACTGGCACTTAAGGCGATGCCGGCGAATCCCAGCAAGACCGAGCTCAACACATGCCCGACCCCGCAGACGAAGACGACGATCATCGTTTTCCTCATCGTCCACGTGTTGGCTTTCGATAGGGCGACAAACGGGAGGTAATGGTCGACCCCGATGACGGTATGTACGGTACCGATGAATGCCGCCGTACCCAGTAGATAAGACACTTCGTTCATGCTTTCCCCTCGACTTTCAATACGCGACGATTTCTTTGATCAGAAATTCTTTGCCGCTCACCAAATCCCAATTCTTTTTGATACAGGATGGACAATTCCCTTGGTTCTCCACGATTTTGAAGGTCAATCCGCAGTCCCGGCAATGACCGATGGCCGTGACGATCTCGATTTCCAACTTGGTTTTCTCAAACCGCGTCCCGTCGATCGCCGCCGGGAAACATTCTTCAAGATACTTAGGGATCATCGTGGAGATTTCCCCCACCTGCAGGACGATGGTCTCCACTTCGCTCAATTGGTTTTCAAGCACGACACGCTCGACGGTCTTGATGACCTCGAACACGACACTTAACTCATGCATTTGTTCTTCCTTACTCTTCCCTGGCGAACGCGTTCTTCACGTTCTTCACAAGGATCCGTCCTTGACGTTTGATGATGTTTTTCACGACCAAGGGTTTCAACTCTTCGTAGGACGCTCCGCCTGAATTGTAGGTCCGGACCAGGGAGATGGCGTCGAACTTGCATTTGGTCGTACATTGTCCGCACCCGACGCACATGTATTCGTCGATCACCGTCGCGCCGCATCCAAGACATCTGGAGGTTTCTTTCTTCATCTGCGCTTCGCTGAAGGTCGGACGGGCATCGCTGAACGCCTCTTTCCCGGTGGTCTTGTAGTGGGTTTTCACACTTTCCCGGGGAATACGGTCATAGCCTTGGAAATCGAAGTTGTCTTTGTTGATCGCCACATATTCCCTGCGGTCGCGTCCGTTGACCAGGCTCTGGCCGGGTTGGACATAGCGGTGGATCGAGATGGCGGCTTGCTTGCCGGCTGCGATCGCATCGATGGCGAAACGCGGTCCGGTATAACAGTCCCCGCCGGTAAAGACGTCGGACTGGTTGGTTTGGTAGGTGAAGGCGTCGGCGATCAGCGTTTTATTGGGGTTGAATTTCGCGTCGCTGTTTTCAAGCAGGTTTCCCCATTCGATGGCTTGACCGACGGAGACAAGGACCGTGTTCGCCTCGACGAACAGAATGTCGTTCTCGTCGAACACCGGATTGAACCGTTTGTTTTCATCGAAGACGGAGACACACTTCTTGAATTCGACCCCGACGACTTTGTTGTTTTCGACGACGATGCGCTTGGGACCCCATGAATTATGAATCTGGATGGCTTCATCCAAAGCTTCTTCGATTTCTTCTTCCAACGCCGGCATTTGGGAACGGCTTTCCAGGCAATACATCCCGACGTTCTTCGCTTCCATCCGCACCGCGGTGCGGGCGACGTCGATCGCGACGTTGCCTCCCCCGATGACCACGACGTTCCCGGAAAGTTTGCTCGCCCTGTCGAGGTTGACCTCGCGCAGGAAGTCGACGCCGCTGATCACATCGCGGTGGTCTTCCCCTTCGATTCCCAGCTTACGGCCTTTCTGTGCGCCGATCGCCAGATAGAACGCTTTATAGTCCTGGTTTCTTAATTCGTCGAGCGATACGTCTTTTCCGACTTCCACGCCGGTTTTAAACTCGACGCCGAGTTCTTTGAGGATGTCGATCTCCGCGTTGACCACGTCTTTCTCAAGACGATAATTGGGAATGCCTAGGGTCATCATCCCTCCGAGCGCCTCTTGTTTCTCAAAGACGGTGACTTTATAGCCATCGATCGCCAGGTAATAGGCACACGACAAGCCGGCCGGACCGGCGCCTATGATGGCAATCTTTTTCCCGTAGTGATGACGCAGTTTCGGGATATAGCGGTTTTTGACGTTGAGGTCTTGGTCGGCGATGAATTTCTTGATTTCATCGATGGCCACGGCTTTGTCGATCTCGCAGCGTGAGCAGGCGGATTCGCATTTATGCGGACAGATCCGTCCGCAGATCGCCGGGAAAGGGTTCTCGTGCTTGATCAATTCCAAGGCTTCGGTGTATTTCCCCTGTGACGCCAGTTTGATGTATCCCTGGATCGCGATATGCGCCGGACATTCGGTTTTACACGGACTGGTCCCGCCGTCGACGACATTCTTCCGGTTGGTACGGTAGTCGACGTTGAACTTCTCGGGACCCCACTTCGTATCCCGGGGAGTATCCGCCGGTTTGACGACGACCGGGTTGATTTGGTAAAGCTTGGTCCCCAGTTTCGCCGCGTTGGTCGGGCAATTCTCGACGCATTCGCCGCATGCGACGCATTTTTCGGCATCCACATGGGCGACGTAGTTCGAGCGGACCATGTCCGAGTTCTGGAACATCTGCGCGATCCGCATGGCATAGCACGAACATCCGCAGCAGTTGCAGATGGCGTGCGTCTTCCCGGTTCCGTCAAGGTTGGGGATCTGATGCATCAAGCCGTTCTCTTCCGCACGGCGGATGATTTCAAAGGCTTCTTCACGCGTGATCTCGCGACCTCTGCCGGTGCGGATATAGTACTCCGCCGCATGGTCCATCTGGATGCACATGTCTTCTTTCAAGTGGCCGCAACCTTCCCCCATCGCTTCGCGCGAGGTCCGGCATGAACAATCCGACACCGAGAAACGGTGGGCTTCGTTGAGATACTTGGAAATTTCTTCATAGGAGGCGCGACGGGTTTCCCCGGCGATCGCGGTTTCGATCGGAATGACACGCATGACCCCGACCCCGATCGGGAACTTCCCGACGCTCATCGGACCCACGACACGACCGTATTCTTCAAACGCACGGGCGATCTGCGGGTATTTCGCGACGTTTTCCTTATTGTTGACCATCATTTCCATGATGCCCGGCACCCAGGTGTCGTACCAATACTTATCGACGCCGTCTTTCTTATTGACGAAACAAACCCCGGCCATGGATAATTCCCATGCCAGTTTCTCGACGAGTTCGGTCGGTTTTCCGCAGAGTTTGCCCAACTCTTCGGCGCTCATGGGTTTTCTGAATTCCATCACCAAGGCGACTTCGGCCATTTCTTCCGTAACGACCGGTTCCATGATGTAGTAACGGGGATCGGCCGCGGTGATCGCACCCTTGGACCCCATTTTCTTATTGCTGACTTTATTCGCGAATTCCAATACTTTGAGTTTCACGTTCTGTTGGGTCATTTCACTGTTCCTTCCATTTCTTGACTTCATCCCTGAGCCATTGTGCGAACTCATCGACCCCTTCACCGGTACGCGCCGAGATCGGGATGATCTTGATGTTCGGATTCAACTTCAACACTCTTTCCTTGCAGACTTCCAAATCGAAATCGAAGACGCTCATCACATCGATCTTGTTGATCAGAAGGACGTCGCAGATCGTAAACATCAGAGGATACTTCAACGGCTTATCATCCCCTTCGGGGACGCTGAGGATCATCGCGTTCTTGCTGGACCCGGTATCGAATTCCGCCGGACACACCAAGTTCCCGACATTCTCCAATACCACCAGATCCAAGTCGTCAACGCCCAATCCTTCCATGCCCTGCCGGGTCATGTCCGCATCGAGATGGCACATCCCCCCGGTATGGAGTTGGATGACCTTGACCCCGGTCTTCGCGATTGTGACCGCATCGACATCGGAATCGATGTCCGCTTCCATCACGCCGATCTTCATCTCGTCCTTGAGCCGATTCAAGGTTTGCGTCAGCGTCGTCGTTTTCCCCGCCCCCGGCGAAGCCATGAGATTCAATAGAAAAATCCCTTTCCCCTTTAATTCTTTGCGTAAAAGATCCGCTTGTTTGTTGTTGTTCCCGAAGATGCTTTCCTTGATCTCGAGAATTCTAAATTCCGACATCGTTACCTCTTTCCGTGTTGTACTTGTGCACCAATGTGAATAGTTTAACATAACGTTTGTTATGTTTCAAGACGATTTGTGGAGAAGATCACAAGAAATCGCGCGAAATAAATGATGTTTTTTTGAAAGTGATGCTAAACTGATAGTTAGAGGTAATAAAATGACAAATGAACCGATCAATAAACGAAAACAACACATCCTCGACGCGGCGTTGAATGTTTTCGCAGTCAAGGGTTTCGATGATGCAAGCATGCGTGAAATCGCAATGGCGGCGGGGTTGACGACCGGTGCGATCTATCACCACTATAAAAACAAGGACGATCTGTTTTACGACGCGGTCAAGGAAGCCGCGTATTTCGTCCAAAAATTATCGGAGCGGGATGAAAAGAGCCAGCTGAAGTCCAACCGCGAAATGCTGGAGGAAATCAGCAAGAAGGTTCAGGAAAGGATGTCGAAAGAAGTCGAACAACGCCTACTGATCCTACTTGCCGCCTATGCCATTTCCAAAGGCGGAAAAATCAAAGAGAAGTATAAGTTGGATTATGAAGAAATCATCACTAAGGTCGCCGACATGTATTTCTTTGCGTTCGGTGTCCAGAACGCGGATTATCAGAAAAGCTTGGCGGCGATTCTTGTCGCCGCTTTGGATGGTTTGGCGATCCAATATTCCTTGGGCGTTCTCAAATTCAACGATCAACAGTTCAGAGATACCTTCATCACTTTCTTTGCGGAAAGCATCCCGATGTTCATCCGCAACCATGGCAAACCATAAACGACCCGGGTCGTTTTTGTTTGCTTATCGATGATTTCAACCTTTTCATCCATGAATTCTTTCATTGAAACGACCAATCCTTCCGATTTCACGAAACTCCATGCCAATCCTTCGTTTGCATCTTCTTTTTTTGCCTCAATCGAATTATGCTAAACGATGAAGTAGAAATCGCTACTTAAGATGAAAGGTTCCCCAATGTTCTCAAATCACGCTTTACGAAAATTGGTCCTTCCCCTCTTCTTGGACCAAATCCTGTTATTCACGGTGACGATCACCGCGACCATGCTGCTTTCCTATGCCGGCGAAGCCGCGTTTTCAGGCGTTTCGTTGGTCGACATGATCAACATGCTGATGGTGACGATGCTGGCGTCGTTGGCGACGGGAGGCGCCGTCGTCGTTTCCCAATATGTCGGGATGAAAGACCAAAAGAACACTTTGGTCGCCGCCAGTCAGTTGATCACCGCCACCGCAGCGATTTCGGTCGTCGTGACCTTGATCGTCGTGTTGTTCTATGCCCCGATCCTTCGCCTGTTGTTTGGTAACGTGGATGCTTCCGTCATGGCGTCCGCAACTTTATACTTCATCGTTTCCAGCTTGTCGTATCCTTTCTTAGCCCTCTATAATTCGGGGGCGGCGTTATTCCGTTGTATGGGCAACTCCAAGGTCCCGATGACGGTTTCCCTCTTGATGAACGTGTTGAACGTGGCCGGGAACGCCATCGCAATCTTCACCCTCCACACCGGCGTCGCCGGGGTCGCCGTCGCGACCCTGCTGTCCCGCTTTCTCGGGGGATGCGTGATGCTTTATCTCTCGGCGAATCAAGAAAACACGATCCACATCAAGTTATCCGAGATTCTCAGTTGGAATCCGCCCATGATCAAACGGATCCTGAAGATCGCCGTTCCCAACGGCATCGAGAACGGATCCACGCAATTGGGCCGTGTCCTGCTTGTCAGTATCATCGCCCTTTTCGGTACGACCCAGATCAGTGCCAACGGGGTCACCAACAGCCTTGGGTCGATCGCCTTGAGTTTCGCGATGGCGATGAACCTGGCGATCGTCCCGGTCGTCGGTCAATGCGTCGGGGCTGGGAATTTCGAGGAAGCCAAGAAATACATCGAGAAACTCATGAAAATCACCTATGTCATAACACTGGTCATCAGTTTGGCTCAAATCATCGCCTTGCCGTGGTTATTGAACCTCTATTCCCTTTCCGACGAAGCCCGCAAGATCGCCACGACCTTGATCCTCATCCACAACCTCTCCGCCATCTTCTTCTGGCCGACCGCGTTCACCTTACCCAACGCACTGCGCGCCGCGGGAGATGCGAAGTTCACGATGTACAGTTCCATCGGAGGCATGTTCATCATCCGCATCTTCTTCGCCTACATCTTGGGGGTCGTCTTCAACCTCGGCGTCGTCGGTGTCTGGTCGGCGATGTGCATCGACTGGGTCTTCCGTTCAGCCGCCTACATCTGGCGCTATCAAAGCGAAAAGTGGACGAAGTTCAACGTGATCTAGCCTACGAAATCATGAAAATAACCTAGAATTTCGGATTCTTCCTCTTGACTTGGAGTTAACTCCAGGGTATACAATGCACCTATCAAGGAGGAATACATATGGAATATATAAAACTAGGGAATACCGGACTCGATGTTTCCCGTATTTGTTTGGGGTGCATGAGTTTCGGCGACATCGCTTCGGGATTCAACCAATGGGCGATTAGCGACGACCAAAGCGAAGCGATCATCAAACGTGCATTGGATTTGGGGGTGAACTTCTTCGACACCGCCAACGTCTACTCCGCCGGGACAAGCGAAGAAGTGCTGGGTCGTGCCCTCAAGAAATATGCCGACCGGGACAAAGTGGTCATCGCAACGAAAGTCTATTTCAAGATGCATGAGGGTCCCAACGGAAGCGGGCTGTCCCGCAAAGCGATTTTCAGCGAAGTGGAGAAGAGTCTGAAGCGTCTGCAAACCGACTACATCGACCTCTACATCATCCATCGGTGGGACTACAACACGCCGATCGAAGAAACGATGGAAGCGCTGCATGACTTGGTGAAAACCGGGAAAGTCCGATACATCGGCGCGTCGGCCATGTATGCCTGGCAGTTCCAGAAGGCGCAATATGTCGCGGAAAAGAACGGATGGACGAAATTCGTCAGCATGCAGAACCACTACAATCTGATCTACCGTGAAGATGAGCGGGAAATGATCCCCTTCTGCGTCGAAAACAAAATCGCACTGACGCCGTACAGCCCCTTGGCTTCCGGCCGTTTGGCGAAGAACCCCGATGAAACGTCATTGCGGCTTGAAGTCGATAAAGTCGCGGTCAGCAAGTATGGCGCATCCAGCGACATCGATCGCCCGATCATCGACCGCGTCGGGGAACTCGCGAAAAAGTACGGCGTCCCTCGCGCACACGTTTCGATGGCATGGCTATGGAGCCGACCGGGGGTCGCATCCCCCATCGTCGGAGCGACGAAACTTCAGCACCTCGAAGACGCCGTCGAAGCGTTGAACGTGAAACTGACCTTGGAAGACTGTTTGTATCTTGAAGAACCGTATACTCCGCATCCGCTGGTTGGGTTGATCCCGTTCAAATTCAACCGATAATCGATCTTCCATAGAAACGTTTCCCTGAATTCGGGGAAACGTTTTGCATGTCATTAGGGTAACGCCGTTGATTTCAAGGTACGGACACAATGAAGGGATGACAATATGCTATAGTAGAGAAGAATACAGAAAGTCGAGGCGACTCTTCAATGGACATCAACGAAGAACTCAAAGATCCGAAGTATAGCGAAGCCTATTCCGAAACCAAGCTTTTCAATAAAATCGTGAAGTTCGCCAAAGCCGCCGGGACCAAGGCGATCTATCTTGCCTTGCTGTTGTTTTACACGCTTCAGCAATCCACGACGCCGAAGTGGGCGAAATCCGTCATCATCGGGGCCTTGGGTTATTTCATCCTCCCCTTGGATTTCATCCCCGACTTTGTCCCGATCGCCGGGTTCTCGGATGATGTTACCGCATTGCTCTCCGCTTTCGTCGCAGTCGCCATGTATGTCAATCCTGAGACAAAAGCCAAGGCAAAAGCGCGGATGCAGATTTGGTTTGGATCCTACGATGAAACGAAACTGGATGAGATCGACCGGAAAATCGAGGACTGAGTTATCCAGGGTCTTATAAGTTTAAAAGAGACAAGTTAGAAAAAAACCCTTCCGGGTTTTTTTACGTTAGGTTTGGTGCGCGTGACAGGACTTGAACCTGCATGGTTGCCCGCTAGATCCTAAGTCTAGTGCGTCTGCCAGTTTCGCCACACGCGCGTGAAAGCATTCCTATAATATCATGGAAAAGCATCGTAATCAAGAAAACGTGCGATGAATTCCACGGGAAAATAAGCATCGTTGTCATCCCGGCATTACGGCACTATAATGAAATCGTAATGCATGATCCTTGTAGATTTAATGGCTTATCGTAACCAGACACTCTCTTGAAGATCAATGGAGGATAACGTATGAAACCGAATCATCCGGTAAAAGTATCCCTAAACGCCTTCAATTTCTACCGTTACACCGTTGCGATATTGTTTTGGCTCGCCTATTTTCTCAAGGTCGAGGAATTCTTGCTTGTCAATTTCGTCGTGATGTTTTTGTCCGCCTTGTTTACGATCCGATCTTCTCCGCTTGTCACTCTCTGGGCGCAGACGTTCGATCGGATCCTTCCCTCGAAGGTCATCGAAGTCGATGAACCGGGAACCCGGTTCGCACATGCCCTTGGCGCCTTCTTGAGTCTGATCGCCTACCTCATCCACACGATTAGTCCCTACGATTCGACTTGGATCTTCGTCTTCTTTCTCGCGGTGTTCAAAACGTTTTCCGCGTTTGGATATTGCGGAGGCTTGAAAATCTACAACCTCGTCCGTGGGTCGAAGGCCGGAAATCGCTGACATTACCATTCATTCGGGAAAAGAAAAAGAGCCGAAGCTCTCTATTTCTCTTGGTCCAACGCATGATGGATCGCATCCGCCACGCTGGGGAAAATCTTGCTTGCGATGCGTTTGACTTCATCGCTTCCATTGTCGACCGTATATCCACCAAAGCCTTCGATCATCAGGACATCGTTAAACGCATCTCCGATCACATGGATTTCAGGATCGATTTCCAAGTGGTCGACGATGAAGTCGATGCCTGTCTTTTTACTTGTGCCGAAAGGTCCGATGTCGATGTTTTCATTGTTCGAGTAGCAACTTACCTGTCCGTAAAACATTTCATTCAGTTCACGGACGCATTTGTCCGCGTCCGACGGGTTCACGAAACTCGCGAACATGACGGCGACCCGTTGGTTTTGGATGATTTCATCCGCTGTGATTCCGGTCAAGGTCGGTTTGAAGTTCGGTTTGGGCTTGAAGCTGTTGCGACCCACCTTGAATCCATCGTTGGCGCCATAAAGATACAAATCATAGGTCATCAGATGCGACAGGATCGATGGGATGATCTCGTTGGGGATCATTTTGAGAAGCAGCGTTTCTTCATGCCGGTTCTGGATGGCGCCGCCGTTGTTTCCGACCACGAAATCGACCGGGAAATCGAATTTGGTGATTTCATCGCGCATGCTTAAGAGCGACCTTCCGGTCGCCATTCCGAAGAGATGGCCTTGGGAGCGCAAGTCGTGGATGGCTTGGATGTCTTCCTGACTGACGCCGTTTCGATTCAGGGTTCCGTCGTAATCACTGGCGAACAGGATCATTTCTTCGCCCTCGCATAGATGATGGCTTCCATGCCCGCCGTCATCCCGTCGCTGACCGCTTTGGCAATCTGCATCGTTCCGACGGTACAATCCCCCGCCGCGAAGAGTCCGGGGACGTTGGTGTGCCGTTTTTCATCCGTTACGATCTTGCTTCCATCGACCATCGCTCCGATCTTCAGTGCGAGGTCGCTGGAGGATGCGCTTCCCAGGGCGATGAACAAGCCGTCTACGGAAATCGTCGACCCATCCGCCAGACGCACGCCTTCGACGCCGTCCGTCCCCGTGATCTGCTCGATCTTCTGCGTATTCACGACGATTTCAGGCGGGAAAACGACTTCCGGCGGAAGTCCGTGGGTGAATAAGGTCAGTTTCCCGACCAAGGGAAGCAGTTCCTGCGCTTCATGTAAGGCATAGGCACCGTGTCCGATGACCCCCACATGCTTGTTGCGATAGAAGAACGCGTCGCACACGGCGCAATAGGAAACCCCTTTACCTTCAAGTTCCTTGACGCCCGGGATTTTCACGGTCGTCCGCGGGGAACCGGTGGCGATGACGACCGCTTTGGCATGGTAGCGGGCATGGTCGGTATCGACGATGAAGTTCTCGTCAAGATCCATCGAGATCCCCGTCACTTGTCCGTCGATGATTTCGATGCCGAGTTCCTTCGCCTGCGTCACGCCGGCTTCTAAAAGCGTTGGCCCGGAAATGGTGCCCACGCCGTAATAATTCGCGATTTTCTCCGTCTTCGCCAAGGCACCGCCGTCTTTCGCGATGATCAGCACGTTCAAATTCGCACGTTTAACGTAAAGGGCGGCCTGGATTCCCGCCGGGCCTTTACCGAATACAATCACATCGAACATGATACCCTCCTAGTCTGCGAACGATTCAAACTCCGAGAACGTAAACATCAGTTCTTTCTCCAAGCGGATCTTCGCGCTTTCATATGTGTTCGTTTGGTCTCCATGACATAAAACCAGTTTGACGTCGGAGTAGTGGCTCCGGTTCTCAAACAAGAAACTGCGCACGGCCGCCGCTACCTTACCGGCATGGATCGGCGATACGACGACCAGTCGGTCGAATGAACGCAGATCGGCGTCGATCTTGCGTAATTTGACGCGTCTTCCCAAGGAAGCCTGGTATCCGCAGATCGGATAGGCTTTCCATCCCGTCCACTTATGGACCGGTTGGATCTCGATCAATTCGGCTCCTGTTTTTTCTGCGAACGACTTGGCGATTTTGGCACAATGTCCCCCGATGGAATAGTAAAGTACAGCATCTTTCATGGCAGTCACCTCGCCTTATTTTACACCAAAACAAAAACAGATGGAAGAACCATCTGTTTAGGATACGGAAATAACGATGAAACCCTTCGCTTCCAACAGTGAACGGACTTTCGCCTTGTCGGTCTCTTCGACGCGCATGACGAATTCGTTGGCACGGTTGCGATAGGCGGCGATGTGCGAAATCGATATGTCGTTGTCGGTGAAGACGCTCGACAGTTCGGTGATCACACCGACTTTGTCTTCAGGGACGTCGACGACGATCCGTGTCCCTTTTTGGTGATAGCCGAACAAGTCGACGAACGCTTTTAAGATATTGCTGGTCGTGATGATCCCCAAGAGGGTATTATCCTCACCGACGACCGGCAGACAGCCGATGTCTTTTTTCTCCATCGTATCCGCGGCTTCTTCGATCACCGCATCGGCGGAAATCGTCACGACCTTACGGATCATGATGTCTTTGACTTTCGTCTTGGACAAGAGATAGTTCATCTCGTGGATACTGAAGGTCGACATGTTCGAAGGGGAATTCTCCTGGACGACGCCTTGCGTCACCAGGCCGACCAATTTCCCTTTCTCCACGACGGGGAGACGATGGATCTTGTGCTCATGCATCAGATCCAAGACTTCGGAAATGGTTTGATCCGGTGTGACGCAGATCGGATTCACGGTCATCTTGTTTTTTACATACATGGTTTATCCTCCCAAGTATACTTTCTGTACTTCAGGGCTGCTTAGCAATTCGGCGCCCGTCCCGCCCAGCACGATCGTTCCGGTTTCCAGCACATAGGCCTGGTCTGCGATCTTGAGGGCTTGCATCGCGTTTTGTTCGACCAAGAGGATGGTCGTACCGGTGGCGTTGATTTCCTTGATGATATTGAAGATTTCACGGACCAACAACGGTGCCAAACCCATCGACGGTTCATCCAGCAGCAGCAGTTTCGGCCGGGCCATCAATGCCCTGGAAATCGCCAACATCTGTTGTTCCCCGCCCGACAAGGTCGCGGCATCCTGGTTTCTGCGGTTATACAAAATCTCGAAGCGCTTGTAGATCTTATCGAGGTCTTCTTTGATCCCCTCTTTATCTTTGCGCAGGTAGGCACCCATCAGTAAGTTTTCATAGACCGTCAATCCGGAGAAGATCCGACGTCCTTCCGGGACTTGGACCAAGCCCATCGTCGGCAACAGTTGCGCCGATACGCTGAGGATGTCCTTGTCGAGATAGACGATCGACCCGCTGGTCGATTTCAAAAGTCCGCTGATGGTTTTCAGCAAGGTCGTCTTACCGGCTCCGTTGGATCCGATCAAGGAAACGATCTGCCCTTCCTTCACTTCTATTTTAACATCTTTCAAAGCATGAATCACGCCGTAATGCACATTCAGGTTTTCGATGTTCAGCATCTTCCTATTCCTCCTCGCCCAGATACGCTTCGATGACGCGCGGGTTGTTTTTGACTTCCTGGGCCGATCCTTGGGCGATCAGTTTCCCGTAGTCCAACACGAAGATGCGCTCGCAGATCGACATGACCAACGACATGTCGTGTTCGATCAAGACGATGGTCAGATCCATTTCGGTGCGGATCTTGGCGATGAAATCCGTCAGGGCATGGGTTTCCTGGGGATTCATCCCCGCCGCCGGTTCGTCGAGAAACAAAAGCTTGGCTCCGGTGGCCATCGCACGTGCGATTTCAAGTTGCCTTTGCTTTCCGTAGGGCAGGTTCTTCGCCTTCACATCGGCCAATTCATCCAGATGGACTTTGGCGAGAAACTGCCGCGCCTTCACATCGATCGCCGCCTCGGACTTATAGAAGCCGACCGAACGAAACAAGGCGCCCAGGATCCCGTATTTCGCTTCCTTGTTCATGGCGATCTTCACGTTGTCGAGGACCGACAATTCCTTGAAGAGACGGATGTTCTGGAAGGTACGCGCCACCCCTTGATGCGTGATCTTGTAGGGGGGCATCTTATTCAATTCGACGGTCTTCCCGTCTTTCGTTAATAACACTTTGCCTTCCGTCGGCGTATAAACCCCGGTCAGCACATTGAAAAGAGTGGTCTTCCCGGCGCCGTTGGGTCCGATCAAGCCGACAAGTTCCCCTTCTTCCACCGAGATGGAAACATTGGAAACCGCGCTCAATCCGCCGAAGTTCTTCGTCAGATGTTCGACTTTCAGTAGACTCATCGCTGTTTCCCCTTTCCGATCGACGCGACCGCGACCCTGAACTTCCTCAGCGTCACCAGGTCGATCAACCCTTTGAGTGCGTTCTTATAGGTATCAAGCGAGAAAATGGCTTTCAGCGAAGCTTCGCTTGTGCCAAGCAAGCCTTGCGGGCGGAAGATCATGATGACGATCAAGGCCAAGGCATAGATGATCATGCGCCATTCCGCCAAGGGCTGGAACACGTTGTTGATGATGCCCAGGACGATCGCGGCGACCGCGCTTCCGGTCAGGCTCCCCATCCCGCCGAAGACGACGATGACCAGGATGTTGATGGAGTTGTTGATGCCGAAGGTTTCGGGTTTGATGACATAATAGGTCGTCGCATACAATCCGCCGGCCAACGATGCGATCAGCGCACCGAACATGAAGGCCATGACCTTGTACTTGGTCGTATTGATGCCCATCGCTTCCGAAGCGATCTCGTCTTCCTTGATGCTGATGCAGGCGCGACCGATCGCGCTGTTTTTGAAGTTGGCTGAAAACATGATGGAAATGAAAACGAAGAAGAACATTAAGGGCCAACTGATCAAGTACGGGATATTGCTGATCCCGGAGGCGCCGTTGGTGATTTTCATATTGAGAATGACGATACGGATGATTTCGCCGACCCCCAGGGTCGCGATCGCAAGATAATCACCCTTAAGACGCAAGGTCGGGATGGCGACGACCATCGAGACGAAAAGGCTGATCAGCGCCCCGATCGCCATGCCGAGGAACAATCCGGTAAGATTGGGCATCGAACGGAGGACGACGGCGGCACTGTAGGCACCGATCGACATGAACCCCGCGTGACCCAGGGAGAACTGTCCGGTCACCCCGATGATGACGTTCAAACTGACACCCAGGATCGCAAACAAACAGATCCAATACATCGTGACACGATAGTACGGCGTGATGATGCCGACTTGGATCAACAATTGAATCAAAAAGAAGAACGAGACGCCAAGGATCAACCATGTCAGATTCTTTTTATTCAGGAACGTGTTTTTCATGGTTAGACCTTTTCCTTTCTGTTCTTACCCAACAAGCCGCTAGGTTTGATGATGAGGACAAGGATCAAGATGATATAGACGACCGCGTCCTTATACAAGGTGCTGCCATAGCCGCTGACCATGGTTTCGATCAACCCGATCGCGAACCCACCGATCATGGCTCCGGGGATGATTCCGATCCCCCCGAAAACCGCGGCGACGAACGCCTTCAACCCAGGCGCGAAACCCATCAACGGATTGATGGTGTTGTAATAGATGCCGACTAGGATCCCGGCCGCGGCGGCCAGTGAACTCCCGATGGCGAAGGTAAGCGAAATGGTACGATCGACATTGACCCCCATCAGTTTCGCCGCGTCCTGATCTACCGCAACCGAACGCATGGCACGACCGACTTTCGTCTTCTTGACGATGACCTGCAACAATATCATCAGCAAGATGGCGGTTACGAAAATCGCGATTTGCTGGGTATTGAAGCGTAAACCATAAAACATGAACGTACGGTTCTCAAGGACGGGCGGGAACGTGTAGATCTTGGCGCCCATGATCCGGCTTACCGCATTCTGCAGAAAGAAGGACACCCCGATCGCCGTAATCAATGCCGCGACACGCGTTGATTTTCTCAGTGGACGATATGCGATACGTTCGATCACGACGCCTAGGACCCCCGTGACGATCATCGTCGCCGGAAGCGCCAGTACGAAAGGTAGTTTGAACGTAGTCACCGAGATCATTCCGACATAGGCCCCGATCATATACATATCCCCGTGGGCGAAGTTGATCAATTTGATGATCCCGTAAACCATGGTGTATCCCAGGGCGATCAATGCATAGATACTGCCGATGGATAAACCGTTAATCATTTGTTGTAGAAACTCTAGCATTCGGTCCTCCTCCTAGTGAACGTAAACAGGTGAAAGTCGCCTTTCACCTGTTTTGCGTTACAGCCTTCCCTACGTATTAAGGATTAACTACAGTCGCGCTGGCTTGTTCGCCATTGACCAATTCGACGACGATCGCCGATTTGATCGGATTATGCCATTCGTCGAAGTTGATGGTTCCGGTGATTCCTTTGAAGTCCTTCAACGCTTCAAGAGCGGTGTTGACCTTGACGGGATCGGTGGAGTCGGCATCTTCAATCGCTTGTTTCAGCATGTAGACGGCGTCATAGGCGAGGGCGCTCAAGGCGCTCGGCGCTTCGCCGGCGGATGCGGTGTACGCAGCGATGAAATCTTTAACGGCTTGGTCTTCACTCAAGGTGGAGAAATGGGTGGAGAAGTAGATGTCGTTGACTTTGTCAGCGCCGCCGGCCAAGGCGACCAAGTCGGGGGATTCAAAGCCGTCAGGTCCGACGATCGGAACCATGATGCCGGCGGTACGGGCTTGACCGATGATCAAACCGGCGCGTACGGCGTAGTCGGCGATGAACAGGACATCGAATTCACCGGCGTTTTGCAGTTTCGTCAAAATCGCGTTGAAGTCGGTATCGGTATCGGTGTAGTATTCTTCAGCGACGACGGTTCCGCCGTTCTTTTCGAACTGGTCGGCGAAGATCGTAGCCAAGTCTTTTGCGTAATCGGAAGAACTGGATCCGATGACAGCCGCTTTCGTGGCTCCCAATTCAGTGGAGGAGAAGTTCGCGATAACGACGCCTTGGAACGGGTCGATGAAGCAAGCTCTGTAAACATACGGATAGACCGTGGTGCCGTCGTTGGTGACTTTCGCGTTGGAGCCAGACGGGGTAAGCATGGGCACCATGTACTGGTTGGCGACCGGTGCGGCGGCCATGGTGGTTCCGGAGATCGCGGCGCCGATGATGGCGACGACTTTGTCTTCGGTGGCGAGTTTGGTGACGTTGCTGGTGGATTCCGCGCCGTCGGTCTTGGTATCGTAATAGATCGCCTCGACCTGTTTGCCTAAAATCCCTCCGGCATCGTTGATTTCCTTCACTGCCAATTCAATCGCTTTCTTTTCGGGTTGACCGTAGACGGCGGCTTCCCCTGTCAACTCAACGTTGACCCCGATCTTAATGGTACCTTTATCCGTGGACGTACAAGCGGTAAATCCGGATAGAACCAATAAAGCCGTAGCCACTAACACAAGAATTCTCTTCATAGAATACCCTCCTCTCGGTAATATGTCTCGATTATATATGAAAGAATGGTGAAATGCAATCATATTCTTTCATTATTTCTGAAAATAAATAATCGCTTATTTTCATAAATGCAAACGCATTCACTTTATTCTGTGCGAATGCATCCGTGAAGGTCGCTTCCGTCGGATGAGACGAAAAAAAACCTGCCTTTCGGACAGGTTTGATTTTCAATGGTGACCCGTTAGGGACTCGAACCCTAGACCCACTGATTAAGAGTCAGTTGCTCTACCAACTGAGCTAACAGGTCAATACGATGCTTAATGATTATATCGTACGTTTCTTACAAATGCAAGTCATCCTCATGGTTTTATAACGAAAGAAACGGCTTAGGATGTCATGGGAATCATGACGCTGACCCAAGCCGAGGGTTCGGAGTAAATCTTAACCGAATTGACGATTTTGTAAGAACGGATCGAGATTTGGATCCCCACGTTGACAGGCAATCCGACCAATTGCGTCTGGGTCGAGGTGAAGGAGCTGACGGTCGGCGTACTTTCCCCGTCGATTTTAACGGATAGCTCATAGCCGCTTGCACCCGTCACCGCTGTCCATGCGACATCGACGGTTCCATTTGCGTTCGCATTCGCATTGAGTAAGGGGGTCGAAGGGATCGGCTTGATCCCTTGCGCGGTGGAATATCCACCGTAATACGTCACGCCGGATTGAATGCGATAGGCCCTTACTTTATAGTAATAGGTCGTTCCGGTATTCAACCCCGTATTGAGATAGGAAGTGGATGTCGTCGTCACAACACGCGTGTAGGTTCCTGAAATCGTACTTGCGCGAAAGATTTGATAGGCGGTGGCTCCCGGGACGGACGGCCAAGCGATGCGTATGGACGAAACGGATTCGGATTTCAGAGTCATTGTCGGCACATTCAACGCGGTCTTGGCGGATACGATCGAGGAGAAGTTCCCGTAGACGCGTCCCGCGGGGGTAGTCGTGAACGCACGCACCTTATAATAGTAGGATGCATTGAAATTGAGTGCTCCGTTGGTAAAACCGGTGGTATAGATCGTCGTCAATCCGAGATAGGTCCCGGTCGATGAAGTTGAACGGTAGATTTCGTAGCCGCTGGCTCCCGCCACGGGTGCGAATTGGATGGCGATCGAGGTATAACTCTGCGATGTCGTCTTCGGTGATCCTACGGTCGCGGGAATCGCTTTCGCAAGAAGGTTTGCCGAGTACGCGGAATAGACTTTCGTCTCCCCTGTCCACCGGTAGGAACGGATGCGGTAGGTTTGGGTAACCCCGGTCGGACGATCCGGATGGGTGATCCCGAGCGAACCGGTATCCGCGATTTCTACGAACTGGTTCGTCGAGGGGTCGAGCGCCTCGACCGCATACCCTGTCGCACCGGCCACGCTAGACCAACCGAGTTTGATTGTGTCGTATGCGAGCGAGGTCGCACTGAGTCTCGGCGCCGTGACATTGGGGGTGACGGTCGCAACGTTGGTGAAGTTGCCATAGATCCGGATATTATTTACGATCCGATAGGCACGGACTTTCAGTAGGATCGCCCGGTTGAAGGTTTGGTTGACGAATGTATACGAAGTCCCCGTGGTCCTGTACGCGAACACGAAAGGGTCGCTCATCGATGACGATCGATAGACTTCATATCCCGAGGCACCGGAAACCGCGGACCAGCTGGCTTTGACACTGGAATAGGATAGCACCGAGGTGCTCATCGTCGGGGTAGCCGGAATCGGCTTAACCACCGTTGCCGAGGAAAAATTCCCATACAAACGCCCGCTTGTCAGCGTACGATAGGCTCGCACTTTATAAACATAGGTAGCGTTGGTCGTAAGGGATGAATTGGTATAGGAGAGGCTTGTGGTCGTCGTCCAGTAATAATAAGGTCCGTTCACACTGGTCGCGCGGTAGATCTGATATGCGGAAGCGCCGCTTACCGCCGGCCAGCTGATCTTAACGGAATTATAGGATATGGAAACACCGGAAACGACGGGGGTCGAGGGAATCGGCTTTCCAACCGCGATCAAACTGAACGCGCCATAAACCCGGAGATTGTTGACAAGGGTGAACGCCCGGACTTTAAATGAATACGAAACACCGGCCGACAATGCCGAACTTGTGTACGAAGCGAGGGCCGATTCACCGATTTTCGCATAACTCGTGCTCGTACCGGTCGCCCGATAGATTTCATAACCGACGACGTTCTGTGCCGTCCATGTCAGGTTCAAGGTGGAGATCGAAGTCGAAGTCACCTTGAGATTGGAAACGGTTGTTGGTGCCTGAACCCATTTCGCCACGATCGTGGTGCCGCTTTCGATCGCTTGGTTGAAGTCGAACAGTCGCGTATAGGTGGAATCATGATACCAGTTCTCAAAGAGATAGCCCGCTTTGGTCGGATTGGCAGGACGATAAAGCAACGAACCGTAGTCCAGCGTCTGTGACCCCACCGGCGTCCCACCCATTGAATTAAACGTCACCGTAAGACGCATCTTCGACCATTTCGCAACCAAGGTCATGGCGTTGACCACCAAATCGCTCTCGATCGACCACGGGGTAAGATAGGACGAGTCCGTGAACCATCCTTCGAAGACATAGCCAAGGCGGATCGGTTCAGCAAGGCTGCCGATCGCCGTGCCGTATTCAACGTCGAGCGAGGGCATAGGGTCGGATAGCGTCGAGAAAGACACGGGATATGTCCCCGATTTCAAGAGGGTGAAGGTGACACTGGACGTATTCCCGACCGTATCCGTTACATCGATGCGGTAGACTCCATTGAGGATGAACCGCCCGTCGACCGGCCACTCGATGTCGATATCATCCCGGGTAACCTTGATTTGGACGTCCGTTTCATCGCTGATCTCCACAACGACATCTTCATCGCTTGTCATGCCGCTCTCCAGCACGTTTCCTTTGGAAAGCATGGTGATGAGAGGAGGGGTCGAATCCGCGGATCGAACCGTGAATGTATAAAGATAAGGCATTACGGATTTATTTGTCGCGCTAAACGCGAAATAGTATTTCCCTTGAGCCATTTGAAGTGAACGATGGATTTCCCCGTCACCCAAAACGAGGCTTTCCTCATGGATCAGATTCAACTGCGAACCATAGAACCGCCAATCCATCCCCAGACTTCCGGCCGACTCGAAAATCAACTCGATCGGTTGAGCGCTTGTCAGCGTAAGGGTATAGATGTCATTGTCTTGAACCAGATCGAAACGACCCATGACGGAAGTATCCAATGCCAACGTATCGGCCGTATCGAAGGAATCGTTATCATCCACGGCTCCCGGTGATTGCGCAAGAAGAAACAAGCTCCCGACATCCAGAACGCCGTACCCGAAATCGGTATCAAACCCGATCGCTCCGTAATCATCGGCGCTCGAGTAAAGCAAACGCTCTTTCACATCGTCACTCAAGGTCGGGAACGCACTCTCCAAAAGCCCGAGCGCGGCGGCGACTGTCGGAGCCGCGAAGGAAGTCCCGCTAAACCAACTGAACATTTGATTCACCCGATAATAAAGCAGGATGTTTTCCCCGGGCGCGACGATGTCCAATCCGGGACCACGATTCGAATACGAAGAGACCTGGTTCCCCTGGTTGGACGAACCGACGGAAATCACTCCTTCATAGCGTGCCGGATAGGAAATCCGATCCGTGTATCCGTCGTTCCCGGAAGCCGCGACCACCATGACACCGTGGACGTTGGCATACTCGATTGCTTCTTCAAGCTCGCTTTGCGGATCATCCCCGCCCAGACTCAGATTGATGATATCCGCCCCATGATCAACCGCCCAGACGACACCTTCGGCCACGGTCAACGTAGATGCCGTGCCGGAACCGGTCGGAAAAACCTTGACCGGCATGATCGCGACGCCAGGCGCCATGCCTGCGATGCCATAGGCGTTCATTTGAGATGAAATCAACGAGGCGACCGCCGTCCCGTGATAGCCGCCATCGGATGAATACTGGCCGGGATAGGTATCTTCAAGAACCGTGGTCCCTGTCATATCGGCCCCGTTGACGATCGTCCCGAAGTCGCTATAGGGTCCCACACCGGTATCGATAACCGCGATGATGACCGAAGGAATCCCGACCGTGGTCCCCCACACGGACTCCAATCCCATGTTTTTCAAGTTCCATTGATAACCCGCGTAGTAGGTGTCGCTCGGGACATAGGCAAGTTCAAGGTCATGGTCCAACGTAACCGAAACCACGTCCGGACGCGACGACAATGCCTCGATGGCTTCTT
>Ga0209319_1000900_pt1 | contig 29868 bp, 24 predicted proteins | sample RifGroE2_FD_184000 | JGI IMG/M metagenome (GOLD analysis project Ga0209319, IMG submission 184000) | Groundwater microbial communities from Rifle, Colorado - Groundwater E2 (SPAdes) (version 2) | ecosystem: Environmental > Aquatic > Deep subsurface > Groundwater | place: Rifle, Colorado, United...
GTACATTTTTGACATATAATTCCCCGTTAATAAGCTTTAATTTCTTGCCCATTACAAACTAACATTTTTCAATTCTTGTGTGTCTTGTTTTTGGGGGTCATTATAGTGCTTGAGACTCTTGTCGTGCTTGTTCTCGTTCTTCCTCACTCAATGTGTAAAAACGATCCCACGGATACCAGACACCTAAACGCCAGAAGCCATATCTTGGACCCCACCATAAGCCCCATCCTGAACCATACCAAGCAGCATTATCCCAGACTCCCAAGCCTCCGTAACCACCCCAACCATATCCACCTCGACCGTATCCGCGGCCGTGCCACCCATGGCCACCATGATGTCCTCCGCGTCCGCCATGGCCGCCTCTGCCGCCACCGTGACCACCTCTACCACCACCACGACCGCCACCGCCTCTGCCTCCACCGCGAGCAAGGACAACGCCAAACATAACGCACACAGCAAGGGCTGCGCATGCTAATATTTTTTTCATGAGAGATCTCCTTTTTTATATGGTTACTACTTAGTCTTCGGTATCATCATTTTGATAGTTATCTTGATCATCTTGTTCATAATCCTCAGAAGCGCTTGCAGCTTCTCCGAGCATTACGCCAGTTGCAAGTCCAGCTCCCGCCCAACCAGGGGCATAATTACCATGATAATTTCCATGGTGACCACCATGATGTCCACCTCCGAGATAACCACCACCATGTCCACCACCTCCGTGCCCACCACCACGAGCAAGAGCAATGCCACATACGAGGCACACAGCTAAAGCTGTGCATACGAGTATTTTTTTCATACGATCTCCTTTATAAAACGTTTTATATGTCTGACTACATTTTTGTTCATTAAAATAAATTATAATAGAAAATAACATTAAAATTCAATGATTTGCAAAATTATGGGTATACGGTGGTGAAATACGCATGTTTACTATGTTGACGTACAAGCTGTTATGGCGAATCATGTAGATGTTTTTTATTTTGTAAAAAATTTTATATTTTATCATAAAAATAAAATTTACAGCTTTAAGTGCATTTCTCGTCAAAAAGATGGAAAGTTTTTCTTGTATGTGTCACGGACCTCGTGCAAATATAGGGGGGCTATCGGTGACAGCCTCGAAATGTTGTGGTGATGCTTATGGCAGGCGCCTGCTTGATTTGCATCAATTCTTCAATTGAATGGGTCTAACTCGATATGTTGGCATGTAAGATTAAGTGAATTTTGATATAAAAAAAGGAGTAATGGCGTGAAGGTTCCCATGTCAGTTTTTTTATTTTTGAGTTTTCAGGTGGTAGTTCTTTTTGGATATATCACCAAAGAAATTTCGCTTGTACGTCTTTCGTATCGAGTACAACGAGCAGAACAAGAGGTTGCACGTCTTGCTACGGTGCTCAAAAATAAAGAAACGCATCTTCATGCATTGCAAAATCGAGCGCAGGTATGGGACCATGTCAAAAGTGAGTGGGGTATGAAAAAAATGGATTCTCGTCAACTGCATGAGATCTGAATGGAATCAGGAAGAAAAGGTCGTATAGTATTTCTTTTTTGTGGGGTGTTGCTTTGGGCATGTGCCATTGTGTACGTGCTTTTTTCTCTTCAAGTTCGTCACAAGGCGATGTATCAAACACTTGCACAAAATCAGTATTCGTTTGAGCGATCATTTGAAGGTCCGCGTGGTCTGATTCTCGATAGTAAGGGCCAAATTTTGGCAGGCAACAAAGATGTTGTCTCTGCCTTTATTACGCCGCGGTCTCTTGCGGATAAACAACGTACGCTTGCATTTTTACGGCAACATTTCCCTCAGGCAGCTCAAAAATTTAAAGAGCACGAAAAAAAATGTTTTATGTATATAAAGCGAACGCTGTCTGACTCAGAAATAAAGCTTGTTGAGTCGCACCCTGATTCAGGAATTCTTCTGATCAAAGAACCCGGTAGACTTTATCCGGTCGAGGCAACGCGCAATGTGATCGGTTTTGTGTCGATAGACAATGATGGTTTAAGCGGTATCGAAAAAATATATAATGCTGAGCTCAAAGGTTGTCCTTCGTTTGTGCGTGCTGAGCGCGATGGACGTGTCGGCAGTATTTTTTTTAATAAAGAAACGCTTGTGGGTGGATCGTGTGGAAAATCGGTGCAGCTTACCATAAATTCTGATATTCAATACGCCGTGTACGACCTGGTTAAGGAAACGGTAGAAAATGCGCAAGCGCTTGAGGGCGCAGCTATGGTGGTAGATCCAACAACGGGTGGCATTATTGCTATGGTGCAGTACCCCGTATGCGACCCTGAATGTGCAACATTTGATCCAACACATACAAAAAATATATGTGTAACTGATGCCTATGAGCGTGGGTCAATTATCAAGCCCTTTTGTGCTCTGGCAGCTCTCGATGAAGGTGTTGTGGATGAAAACACGATAATAGACTGCTTCAACACGCGTGAAACGTATTTGTATCATACGCGTATATCAACGGTGATCCCGTTAGGCAAGGTGCCCTTGCGTGATGTTATCGGTTTCTCGAATAACATGGGGATGGTTCAGCTCGGGCATGCTCTTGGCGAACGTTTGTGGGAGGCGTACAAAAAATATGGCTTTACTTCTAAAACCGGTCTTGAAGTACTGGGTGAGCAACAGGGCTATATGACACCCCTTAAACTGTGGACGCGTCCAACGCCACTATCGCTCTCGTTTGGCTATGAGATCAGTATTACGCTTGCGCAACTGGTACGTGGATTTTGTTTATTTGCACGGGATGGTGAGCCGGTTGATTTGCATATTTGTGTCAATTCTGAGAAAAACATGCACCATGAACCCGTGGTAAAACACAAAAAATCGATAGACCTTATGAGATCATTTTTGCAGTACACCGTTGAAAAAGGGGCCGCAAAAAGAGCCGGTCTTAAAGGATATACGGTGATGGGTAAAACCGGAACTGCGCGTCTTGCGGTGCCGGGTGGGTATGACCCAAAAAAACACGTATTATCGTTTGGGGGAATTGTTGAAAAAGGTTCCTACAAGCGTGTTATTGTGGTGTTTATTAAAGAACCGAAGGCACTGAGTGCCTCCGGTTCGAATACTGCTGCGCCATTGTTTAGATCGATCGTACAATTTTTAGTTACCTACGATCGTGTTCTTCCTGTTGTCTAAAAGGCTTGGCTCATACTGAAATGCACCTCACCATATTTTTCGTGCTGACGCTTATTACGATCAAGTTTAAAGCCCCAGTCTATCGATATAGGTGCGGGCGATGTCATGCGAATACCAAATCCAACGGCATGGCGGTAGTTAAATCGATTGTTAAACAGAGCATCCTTAGGAAATGATGCTGCGCATGGAGTATCCCAACCGGTACCACCATCGTAGAACACTAATCCGCGCATGGACATATCGTTTTTAAGGGGGAAAACAAGCTCAATATTTATGTAGCCAGCTTTTTTTGCACCAAGCGATGTGTTACAGAAGTTTGGACCGATCTGGCCGTACGTGAATCCGCGCACCGTTGTTGGTCCACCAATGTGGTAGAGCTCGCGATATGGAATCGAATAATTGTGTTTGTAGCCGAGCACAAGTCCTGCATGTGCATGGAAGTGCAAAATAAGATCGTATGCGTTAATCAATGGCGTGTACCAATGGAGGTCAGCGTCTTGTTTAAAGAATCCTACGCCATATCGACACGTTGGTATACCGAATCTGCTCGTTAACGCCCAATGATATCCATTGTTAGGCATAGCAGGGTGATTACGCATATCCTTTTCGATCAGCAGAGCAAGGTGGCCGAACGTTGCATCTTTGAATGCACAGTTGAGGTATTGCTGTACGTATGGTTGGCTTGGGAGCGCACTTACTGGTCGAGGACAGTATTTAAGTGAGTCAAAGCCACCGCCAAAGCTTACGCGTGCATAGCGTAATTTTTCTGATACAAAGCCTGCAGACAGATCTCCAAGCCACAATTTTTCGACGGGGCTTGATGTAGCGATAAAAATGTCATCGTAGGTAACCGATGTATAGTTCAGTGTTGCGGCCGAGTGGATTGGCCTATTGAATATCCATGGGTTTGTGAAACTCAAGAGCAATTCTTTGTCCAGTGACGAAATGCGTGTGTTGATATTAAACTGTAAACCGGTACCCATAATATTAGTGTCATACGCGCCTGCACCAAACTTAAAGATGGATTCGCTACTTGCTGCGCCCGGCCCAAAGCTACCTTCAACAAACAGTTTTCCTGTTTTGCGTTCATGTAATAAAAGATCAAGATCAGCGGTGTGATCGTCGAAGCGGTGCATTTTCCAGTTTACGCCATCTTGGGGATCAAAAAAGCCCAAACGTTCAACGCGTGCCTTGGATGCGTCTAATCTTCCCTGTGTGAGAAGTTCTCCTTCACAACAGGCGAGTTGTCGACGAATAACATAATCGCGTGTTTTGGTATTGCCACGTAAATTAACGGTGCCAATATAAATTTTTTCGCCCAGATGGGTATGGAATATCAACTCGACAAGGTGCGTTTTTTTGTCTGGATGAATTGCCGGTTGTACATCGGCATAAAAATATCCGTGTTCACTAAAAAATAGTTTTAGTTGTTCGATGGTCTGCTTGATCATATCTTGCGAATAGATCATACCGGGACGAATTGCTATACGGTTCTTAATTTGATCTTCGCTGAATTCTTCATTTTCGGGAGCTGATATTGATCCAATCGCATACATATCTCCTTCGTCAATAACAAAGGTAAGATCGATAGTTTTTGTGAGGGGATCGATAATTTTTTGTACATCCACAACTTGGGCGGTAATGTAGCCATGGTTACGATAAAAGCTTTCAAGAACATATTTATCATACTCAAGTGCTTCTGCTCTAAAGCTGCCCGATTTATTGAAGAAACCGAACAACCATGCTTCACGCGAGAAAAGAAGTTTGTTGAGAATTTTTGATGCGAATGCCTTATTGCCCGCAAAATGTACGCGCCGAATGTAGGTTGTTTTATTTTCAACAACCTTGATGTGTACGATCACATGTCCATTTTTAAGATGCTCAAGTTGAGAGGTGATGGTTACATAGTGGTAATCACGCTCTGCATACATACGTTTAATTTTTTGTTCTATGGCAAAAAGGTCTTCTTGAGTAATTGTTTTGATATGTGAGAGGTTAATCTTTTTTTCGATTTCAGACTGACTGAGATGTTTATTGCCTACAAAGACCCATTTTTCAACAAGTGGTTTTTCATGTAATACGATTTTAAGATCAATAAGGTTTTCAGAGACAGGAACGGTAAATAGTTCGACATTTTGATAAAAACCAAGTGAATACAGTGATTTTATCGCGAGAGAGGTTTTATTTTTGAAGAAAAAGGTTTGTTCCTTGAATGGAATTTTACTATGAATAACAGAGTCGGTTGTATGCGTATTCCCCACAATAATAATTGCACGTATTTGTTTAGGAATATCGATGTTTTGGACGTTTTGAGGCTTAAGATCTATTTCTTGTGTTTCTTGGCTGTAGTGGTTGTTATACCAACATGATAGAATAAGGCATACTATCAACCTGAACTTTGATCCGTAGCACTTTGGTGTCATTCTTACTCTCCCACTGATCTTCGAATTTTCTCTACCTAAGCTTTTTTTCAAAGGTTATTACTATGCAAAATCGAGCTGTAGCGCACTGTGTCATTAAAAATACCATGTCGGGCAAGAAAGAAAAGGTTGTTTTTGAACCTGGTCAACAAGTGAACGTGTATGTTTGTGGTATAACTCCTTATGATTATGCGCATCTGGGCCATGGGCGCTGTAATGTAACTTTTGATGTGTTAATAAGATTTCTTAAAGAACTTGGTACATCCGTACACTATTGTCGTAATTATACCGATATTGACGACAAACTTATGATGCGCGCTGAACGTGAGCTTGGTTCTGAAAACCGGTACGTTGAAATAGCAGATCGCTTTATTGCAGCTTTTAGTGAAGATATCGCAGCTCTTGGGTGTCTCACTCCTGATTATCAACCGCGAGTAACCCAAGAAATTCCCGATATCATCAATAGCGTGCGAGTGCTTATTGATCGTGGATATGCATATGTGGTTGATGGCGATGTATATTTTTCTGTTGATTCGTTCGATGGATACGGACAGCTTTCGAAAAGAGATGTTAATGACCTCGAGGTTGGTGCTCGTGTTGCAGTGAGTGATAAAAAGCGAAATCCTTTAGATTTTGCTGTATGGAAAAGCGAAGACGAAGGTACTTTTTGGGAAAGTCCATGGGGCTGGGGCCGGCCAGGTTGGCATATTGAGTGCTCAGTTATGGCTTATAAACATTTAGGTGAGGTCATAGATATTCATGGCGGCGGCATGGATCTTATTTTTCCGCACCACGAAAATGAGCGTGCGCAATCATGTGCCATGCTTGGGGTAGACCCTGTGCGTATATGGATGCACAACGCGTTTGTACAAATTAATAATGAAAAAATGTCTAAATCGTTAGGCAACTTTTTTACCCTGCGCGATTTATATCAAAAATATGATCCAATGGTTTTGCGTTATATATTTTTAATGCACCACTATCGCTCGCCAATCGATTTTTCTTTTGATTTGTGTGATATGGCAAAAACTACCTACGAGCGTTTAGTTCGCATGCTCGGTGATATTGATGCGCAAAGGCCCGTTAATTTTGAAGGTCCGTACATGCAGCGCATGATGGAGTTTATGCTCGATGATCTCAATACCGTGGGCATGCTCGGAGTCGTGTTTGATGCACTTAAGGATACTGATACAACCGAACGCGCGCATATCAAATGGTTCTTGCAGAATATCTGTGGGCTTGCTCTGATAAAACAACCATTAGTTGAGCTTGAGCTATCTGCTGAGATTAAAGAGCTGATTGATCAGCGAGTTGCTGCTCGTGCAGTGAAGGATTGGAAAAAATCAGACGAGCTGCGAGACAAGCTCGCAGCCCTTGGACATAAAGTTCAGGATAAAAAACTATAATTAATCTTCGACTACGCTTCGGCCCGCAGAAATGATTTTAAAAAGCTTTTTGTGGGCCTGAGCTTTTTCTGAACTGTTCAACGAGTTGATGTACAACTCTAGACGTTCAAAAATTTTCACTGAAACTTCTTGGTTCGTGTTCAGAATCAGAGAAGTAATTTCGTCTACTTGTTGTAATACACAGGTTTTACATGCGCTTAAACACGCATGATATGAGGATCCGTTTTTGTGTTGAATTTTCATAACAGGGTCCGCTTCATACTTTGCCTGCAAAAAGGGGATATACTCACCACAGATGTAATTCATTAAAAACACCCGTACGTTTGCCGGATCCATGTGTGTATCCCCAAATTTTTCACTAATCCATTGTGATATTTTTTGATCGATGATGCCCTCAGATTTTTTTAATCTTCTGTTGAGCTCGGCCCCATTGATATAGACATATTCTATCGTAGGAGTGATGTTTGGTACGGTTGTTTGTTGTTGCATGCCATATGCTGAAATAATGGTAAAAATGCATAAAAGCGGCAATATGCGTTGTATGGTCATGAGTTATCCTTCGGATGGGTAAAACAGTTTTTTTTAAAAACAATTACGTTTAACGATCTGGTTAGTATAATTTTTTGCCGCAGAATGCGCTACTTTTTGCACATAAAAAAGAAGCATGCCACAAAAAGTGACATGCTTGTGAACGTTGTAAAATAGGGCTACCAGTTATTAGCCCAAGTATGTTTTAATTTTTTCTTTGAGCGAATCTTTGCCGATAAAGCCAACCTCTTTGCCTTTGATCTGGCCGCCTTTGACGAACACGAAGGTAGGTATCGAGGTCACGCCATAACGGATCGCGAGCTCACGAGCTTCATCAACGTTGATAGATGCAAAGATGTACTGATCGCCCATTTCTTGTGCAAGCTTTTCGAATACCGGCTTCATTTGTTGGCAAGGCCCGCACCAGGTTGCATAAATGTCGAGCACCACAGGTTTGGTTGCTTGAGCAATTTCTTTTTCGAAATTGTCTTGTGTGATTATAATAACCATACGCCATCCTTGTTTTGATACATTTTTTTGTGAGCTGAGACAACAATTTTCAACGTATCAATATCCGAAGCATGATGCAATAATTGTTAAATTTAATGAGAGACAAAATTTTTTATTTTACACTTAATTAGTATCAAAAATATGGCCAAAGATATTAAGATCGTTGGATAATAGATAAGATAAGCTAAATGCTAGTTTGAAGGGAGTTGTACGTGAAGTTTAGTGTAGTGGCCGATACGTTTGCTCGTATCGAAAAAATTTCTGGGCGATTAGAAATATCGCGTGAGCTTGCAGGTGTATTTGAGCATGCAACACCGGCAGAAGCGCAGTCTATTGCATATATGTGCCTTGGATACGTACGTCCTCCCTATGAAGGCACGCAGTTTAATGTGGCTGAAAAGACTATCATGACTATGATGCAGGACCTTTTCGGGTTGCCAAAAAGCGAGGTGAATGCATTGGTAGATACCTGTGGCGATGTAGCATCCGCTTTTACGCGCAAGGCATCGTGCCAAGATACACAAAAAACGGTGCACGAGGTGTATCAATCATTGCTTAAGATAGAAGCCATCGAGGGCACGGGCTCCCAACAAATTCGTTGCGAGGAGCTTTACAAGTTGGTTTGTAGTGTTTCACACGTTGAAGCTGAGTACATCACTCGGATAGTGCTTGGAACATTGCGTTTGGGCTTTTCTGATATGACGTTGCTTGATGCATGGTCGATGATGCTTGCGGGCGATAAATCGTTACGTGCGCAGCTTGAGTATGCCTATAACGTGTGTGTTGATATTGGGCGCATTGCGCGCGTGGTCAAAGAATCTGGTGCTGCCGGGCTCGAACACATTGGTATAGAAGTGGGTATCCCTATTCGTCCTGCAGCTGCTGAGCGACTTGACTCTGCTGCCGCAATTATTGAGAAAATTGGTTCCTGTTGTGCGCAGCCAAAAATTGATGGATTTAGGCTTCAGGTGCACCTTGATTTTTCAGGTCATACAAAAAAGTATCGTTTTTTTTCGCGTAATTTGATCGATATGTCAGGGTTGTTTCCTGATCTGGTTGCTGAACTTAAAAGTTTGCCGGTCAAAAACATTATTCTTGAAGGCGAGGCGATCGCATATGACGAGAGCTCTGGAGAGTTTTTGCCGTTTCAAGAAACGGTTAAACGTAAACGTAAACACGGGGTTGAAGAGTTTGCCCAAGAACTACCGATCAAACTGTTTATTTTTGATTGCATGTATTATAACGGTGAATCGTTACTCGATAAGACTCAGCAGGAGCGTAGGAACGTGCTTATGGGCTTAACAAAAAAAGAAAATCAAGAACTTACGCCGCATGTTGAGCTTATCGAGGAACGCTGCTTTAGTTCTGCCGCGCCTATGGAGACATATTTTTGGGATCTCATAGGTAAAGGCTTTGAGGGGTTGGTGGTCAAAAAAACGGATTCACGTTATCAACCGGGCAAAAGAAATTTTAATTGGATCAAACTTAAGCGCCAGGATACTGGCTCGTTGAGCGATACGATAGACTGCGTTATTTTAGGATACTATGCAGGTCGTGGTAAACGTGCGAAGTTGGGTATAGGAGCTTTTTTGGTGGGCGTGTATAACAGTACAAATGACACCTTTGAAACTATTGCAAAAATCGGCACGGGCATGACCGATGAGCAATGGCTCGAGGTAAAAATTTTGTGTGATCGCAGTGCAGTTGTATCGCAACCATCACGTGTGGTGTGCGCAAAGGCTTTATATCCCGATATATGGGTTGAGCCAACATATGTGTGTGCGGTACGGGCTGATAATATTACTCGCTCGCCATTGCATACGGCGGGTAAAACGGCGGATGATCTAGGCTATGCCCTGAGGTTCCCGCGATTCATGTCCTATAGACCTGACAAAAACCCACAGGATGCAACAACTACCAAAGAGATTGCTGATATGTACAAACGAAGCTCGTCGCTCGTTGAAAAAGAAAAATGAGAAAAACAAAAATTTTCGATAAAAGAACCCGAAAAACTAGCACGAATTTTTCGGGTTCTTTTATCATGGCTATGTGCAATTAAAGCGACAAGTTGCGTAATCGCTCGTTAAGAGCATGCGAATATGCAAGACTAAGTGCTTCAATATAAGCTTGCGCAACAGCCGTTCCATAATTTTTTGCATAGTGTATGCCAAATTTTGTTGCTTTATCATGGGCATCGGTAATGGCGAGAAGTTCTTTGTTTATCGTTTGTAGTTGAGCTTTAAAATTTTCTTGAGCATTGAGGTCCATTTCGGCGATGCCAGGATACCATTTTGTAAAAGTAGTAAGAGCGCTTGCAATATGTTTAGCAAGTTCTTTTTGAGATATACCTGTTGATGAAGTTACAAAATTCATCAAATTCCACATATTGTTTATGAATGCGTTTACGGTTCCTTCCATTGCTTTCAATGAATCGATATTTTCTTTTGCTGCAATATCTTGAATTTTCTTAATGAGCTCTTTTGATTGGGCCTCATAAAATCTTTGTGTATCTGCTGATGTTATTTTGTTTTTTTTGTTTTCTGGTTTGTTATTCCATTGTTCTACCGTGAGTACCAGACTCTCAGAAGAAGGTTGTGTTGTTTGAGGTTTAGATGGTTTAGCGGGCGACTGGGTACCTGGTGTTGATTGTTCCAATGGTTGCTGTTGTTTTGATGGATCAATTTGATTACGTATGAAGGTGAGTAAGTTGAGGACGAGCTCAATACTTTTTTGTTCGAACTCGGTGTCTATCTTTGAGAGTTTCTTTTCTAAACCTGTTATATATTTTTGAAGCAAGAGGTTAATTGTGCTGCGTTGTTCAAAGGTGAGACTCCTTCCTTTTTCTACGAGTGGTTCCCATACCTGTTGTTGTACACGCTTAAGCATGATGCTTAGATCTATGGTTTCTTCTGTTTTATCGATAGCGCCGATGGTCGTAATAAGCATAGTTTTCTGCTGAGCATCGATGAGAACCGTTTTTAAATTGGATAGTGCATTGATTGAGGGTTTAACTAATAAAGTTGGAAGAGTATATTGCTCAAATTCTTTGAATAAATTTTGTATAGATCTGATTTTTTGTTTTTGCTCAGAAGAGAGAGCTGCAAGTGCTTTTTGCTGCAGAGTTGGGTTTATTTCACGCTCTTCAACAAAAGTGCGAGGAATTTCTTTTGTGGCACCGTACGTTTGAGTGCTTAATACTATGATCAATGTTATCAGTGAATATTTTGTAATGTCGTGTTGCATAGCCGCTCCCTTTTTTTATACATGAACACAGGTTTTGAGTTCTCCGCTTTTAGCTATAGGTTATTTTTGAGTTTTTTACAATAATGCATGCTTACGCCTGCTGATGCTTTCTGTCTGCCGAGGTTCCTGTTCTTAAAGGGTTGGCTAAAGCCGATTTGGGGATTGTGCATAAAAAAAGGGCCGCGTAAACGCGACCCTTTTGATTGATTTCGTATCAGAGATTATGGCAAGAGCCATATTTAGTTAGAGCGTGGCCCTCGACGAGAAGAATCACGTCGGGCATATCCGCCGCCGCTTCTACCTTCTCCACCGCGACTGTAACCGCCACGAGATGATCGTCCGCCTTCTGAGCGTTGGAACCGATCTCCACCGCGTCTATCTCCACCATCAAATTCTTCGCGAGCCATTTCTTTACGTGGATTGAGTCTGCGGCCCTTAAGCTCGTCAAATTTGAGAAGCTCTATTAGGCGAGCACAATGATCAATGCCCACGATTACAAAACTTTTACGACGAATAACGCGTACTTTTTTGAGATCTTCGGGATTGAAGCCTTTGTCGATAATATGCTGCAGAAGTTCTTCTTGGCTTAGTCCATCTTCTGAACCTACGCCGAGTGATACTTCGCATATTGAGCTATCGAGTTCATCTGAGTGATGATTATTTTGTGCATGTTGTGCAATATCGCTTTGTTTGAGCAATTCTTTAAATGATGCTTCAAACAGATAGGACACAAAAAGCTGTCTCAAAATCTCAGGTGAGTACGTTGATACATGGTTGTTTAAGTTTTCTTTTACCAATGTCTCAAGTTCTGTATTTGCAGTGTATTGATGATCTGCAGACATTTCTGAGATAATATTAAACTTTTTATACAAAGCATTAAGTCTTTGCATGGTAATGTCTTTGAGCGATGGCACGAGTATCGGTTGTATCGTAACTGAGAATCGCTTCTCAAGAATACGAATGGTACGTATTTCGCTCTTTGGGATAAACGAAATAGCGATACCTTCTTTACCTGCTCGACCTGTACGACCAATACGGTGCACATAACTTTCCAAATCCTCAGGAAGTGAAAAGTTGATAACGTGTGTCAAATCTGCAATATCAATACCGCGCGCTGCAACGTCAGTTGCAACAACAATGGTGATGTCTCTATTTTTAAACTTTTTAACAATAAAGTTGCGTTGCGGTTGGCTCAAGTCTCCATGAAGCGCACCGACAGGGAACCCTTTTTGTGAAAGGCGTTCTGCGATTTCACTGGTAAGCAATTTTGTTTGGCAAAATATAAAGCCATAAAAATCTGGTGCTGACTCGATAAAACGAGCGAGAGCATCAACGCGTTCTTTGATAGGAGCTATGCAATAAAATTGCTTAACCGTTGTGGTACCAATGCCTTTTTGGCTGACGCGAATAGTATGGGTATCTGGCATATGTGTACGCATTAAATCGCTGATACCGGATTTAACTGTTGCTGAGAACAACCAAATTTCTTTATCTCTGTTTGATTTGTTAAGAATAATCTCAACTTCTTCTCTAAAGCCCATATCAAGCATGATATCTGCTTCATCAAGAACGAGAGTTTTGAGATGATCAAGAACAAGTGTTTTACGCTTAAGATGGTCATTGATACGTCCGGGTGTTCCGATGACGATCTGTTGGCCAGAAGATAATTTTCTGAATTGATCTTCGAGCGATACGCCGCCATATACCGCGGTCATTGAAATTGAAAGTGCATCAGTGAATGGCTTAAGCGCTTCATAAATTTGAAGAGCAAGCTCACGTGTAGGGGCAACAACAAGCGCTTGAGTTTTTCTGCTTGAGGTGTCGATACGTTGAACGAGAGGAAGTCCGAATGCAAGTGTTTTTCCAGTGCCTGTTTGGGCTTGACCGTGCATATGAGCATGGCTTGTTGCGAGCAGGTAAGGGATAGCTTTGCGCTGAATATCCGTTGGCGTTGTAAACCCAAGGCGCGCAAGCGTTTCTTGCACTGCAGGCTTAAGCAACGTCATTGACTGAAAAGTGTCTGGAATAGTGGTCATGAAAAGGCCTTTTTTGGTTAAAAAATATGCATATGCACTGAAGTATGGCAAAGCCATTTTGGCACGCGCAGATAAAATTAAGTATGGATTGCATTAAAATGCAATATGCGTAATTTCAAATGTGCACATCGCAATGGGTTGCGCTATAAATTATAAAAAAATATCGAAAAAAAAGAAAAATTCTTTTATATAGATATTACAATGATCGAACGATAAACATAACATTATTATTGTTTTTTTGCAAAAAAATTATGGCAAGGTCCACATGACGCTTGCCATAAGTCTTAACGTGTTTCTTTATAAATGTTCTTGAATAAACTCAATTAATGTACCAAACGTGATTAATGATTCAGCGTCTTGGTCACTGATATCAATGTTAAATGCTTCTTCAATATTCATCATAAGTTCAAAATGTTCGAGTTCATCGATACCCAAAAGATCAAGGGATATATCGGGTTGCTCTGTAATAAGAGCCTGTATTCGATCAAAATCGCCGGTTACTTGATCGGCAATAATAGAAGTTACCGTGTGAGCAATCTCATGTTTTTGCATGTGCGCATCCTAAATTAAAAATTTTTCCCTATAAATTTTTTGAGCCTATTACAACTCTCATTCCAGCCAATCATTACTATACAGTCACCAATGCCTATACTTTCAGTTTTTCCTACCAAAGCATATCTGAGAAGATGGGCAACAGCTTTGAGCGTGGTGACATGCGTGTTGCAGGTTTGCTTAACGTGTTGCATGTAACTTTCTTTGGTGTGTTCCCCTGAATATGTCACAAAATCATTCAAGAATGCTACAAGTTGTTGTTGTGTAAGACCAGATGCAGTCATGAGTTGTTCAACGGTATGTTGGTCCAGTTGCGGTTGTTGATACAGCGTGTCGAGTTCTTCAATAAAATCTTTAAGTGTATGTACACGATCAATAAACAGAGCAATGCCTTTTTGTAGCACATCTATAGACCATGTGCTATAACGTTGCGAGAGGTTGACATTCATATCGGCAAATATGCGTTCAATAATTTGAGCAGGTGTTAAACGTTTGATATACACGCTGTTAAGCCACAAAAGCTTGGTCATATCAAACATAGAACCCTTTTTGCCGATTGCCTTCAGGGAAAAATGTTCAATCATTTCCTCACGTGAAAAAATTTCTTGGTCACCATGTGACCATCCAAGTCGCACAAGATAGTTGCATAAAGCTTCGGGTAAAAAACCGTTCTTTTTATAATCGACTACCGATGTTGCAGCATCTCGTTTGCTCAGTTTTTGACCTGTCGGTCCAAGTATGAGAGGTACATGACCGAATAATGGTACACTCCATCCGCATGCACGATAGAGCCATATTTGCTTGGGCGTATTAACTAAATGATCTTCTCCACGGATGATGTGAGTAATGCTCATGTATGCATCATCAGCCACTACCGCAAAGTTGTACATAGGGAGCCCGTCAGAGCGTAAAATAATAAAATCATCGAACTGTTCGCGTATAAACGTTACTTCGTCACGAATAATATCGTTAAAATGAAGTCCCATGTTAAGTTCACGCGTATCATGATCGGGAACCTTGAAGCGAATAACATACGGCTTACTTGAATCCTCTGTAATACCTGCCTCATGACGGTGCAAACAGTGGCGATCATAGAGGCGATACTCACCATCCGAGCCTTGTGCATTACTGCCTAAACGATCGTCCAAATCCTGTGGTGTGCAGTAGCATTTATATGCTTTACCTGATGCAACAAGTTCTTGAGCAAGTTGCTGATGGACCTTTTTACGTGTTGACTGTATCAGGATAGGCTCGTCAAAAGTGATGCCAGTCCATGAAAACCCATCAAGAATTGCCTGAGTGTATTCCTGTGTTGAGCGGTCTTGGTCAGTGTCTTCAATGCGAAGCAAAAAAACGCCTTTAAAATGACGTGCAAATAACCAGTTAAACAGAGCCGATCTGAGTCCGCCGATATGTAAATTGCCTGTTGGTGAAGGAGCGAATCGTACACGGACCTGTGAATTTTGTGTTGACATGTGAGAACCTCATAACAAAACTCCTCGCGAATGCTTTGTGTGCTTTCGCGAGGAGCCTACAGTTTTTTATTTTAATCAACGATCGTTTTATCGTTGACCATTTGGTCGAACGATTTATGCGCGATACTCTTTTAAGTCGAGAGCCCGACGCGCCCAATTTGATGTCTTATCGTCAGAGCCGAACTCTTTAATCAACGGATCCCAAAACGTGCATGCTCCATCGTAATCAAGAGCATCGTATTTTAGTTTTCCTAAATAAAAGAGCGCCATGTCGCGAAAGGCACTTTTTTTGTCAGCAACATATTCTGTAAGGATTTTTTCACCCGTCGCACGTATGTCGTCTGCATCAGAGTCTGTCATCAAAAGAGCTCTTTTGATCGTATATAAATCGGTAAGAAATGTATGCCGAGGCATGCGCGATAAAGCACTTTTCAGCATATCTTGTGCAGTAACTGCATCGCCCTTATCCAATTTGATTTGTGCTTGATAAAGACCACAAAGTGGAGCATAAGAGCTTCGCGAGTACGTTGATGCTGTTTTTTCGAACATATCATAGGCACGATCAATGAGTGCAGTTTTTGCATCACCTTGTGCACCTGCAGCTTGATCGTATATATCAAGAGCTCGAGCGAATGTTTTGTGTGCTTTTTCTTCGTATCGATGTGCATACCATTTATATGCGCCAATACCCACAAAAAACACCAAAACAGCGACGAGCGCAAGTGCAATTTGTCGCGCCATTCGATACATCTGCGGAGTCAAATGCATCATCATAATCTATTCTCCCATTTTTTTAAGGACTATTCTTGAACGTTGTTTTCTTGAGCTGTTTTAGGAGCAGCAGCTTCTGTTTTCAGCTGAGCTTCTTTGCGGCCAAGAGCGCGATCCATTTTTGTCTTCAGAACCTTGCGTCCTTTGTAAAATCCGCACGTTGAACATGCCTGGTGTGGTTGCAGAGGGGTTGCGCATTCTTTACACAAGCCAAAAGCGGCTGGTCTAAGAAACTTGTTTGCTTGACGCGAATCACGACGGGATCGCGATACTTTACGTTTTGGTACTGCCATGATAATGAACTCCAACAATAATAGAAAGGTTTTTCACACGCTGAAAATATGTGACAGACGCCACTATGGCCCGCTTAAGTATACTCCAGGATTATGTAAATGCATCGTGCCATTTTACGATCACTGATTTGCATAGCTTAATGGACTTCGCTTATAAGTCTAACTGTTTTTATGTTTTGTTTCAAAAAAATATAGTAAAATTCACTAGTTTCGCTCTGAAGCCGGCGAAACAATTTCGAGACGCATAAGACTCGTGTGTGGGTAATAAAAAGCAAGCACGTCGCGATACGAGTATCCTTGACGAACCATTTCTTTCGCTCCCCATTGGCACAGCCCAAGATGATGCCCGAATCCCTTGCCCACAAAATGAATGCCACGATCATCTAAAAATGCATCGTATAAAGAACTTTTTATTTTTTTAAACAGAGAATACATTTTTTTGCCTGATATTTTGAGCGTGTCTTTTTGCCATTTTATCGTGATCTCTTTTACTGCGCCCGCCTTGTCAGTCCTACTTACGGATACTGATACAAGGTTGCCCCGGGCTTTCTTTTTGGGGAACTCTGATCGTATTTTTTCTTCGAACATTTTTTGTGGGTAGATCGTTTCCCATGAAAAAGCTTTTGCTTTTGAGCAAAACGTACATGCCTGAGTACGCGCAAGATACGGAGCTTTTTCAAAATTTGCGACGCCTTCAAGTAAGTTTGGTTTAACGCCACCGCAACAAATATCATATCGGGCATCAATCGGTTTTTTTCCCCAAGTAATAATAAGTCCAGATGTTTTTTGAGTAGCTTTTTCCAATTTAGGATGATTATGGATCCCGCGATATGTTTGGTGAGCGTTTGTGCACTTGATATCATACCATTTGCGCGTGCCAGCCTTTGCTTGCGTGCGCGATTCAATCACCCTAAACACAAGATAAGTGCGAACCATGATGGCAAACGTTTTTTGGACTTCAATGTCCCAGTCAATACAACTTTCGCAATACAAGACTGACATAACATATATTTCACTATCCAGAACATTTATAATCGAAAATGTATCATTTTCGCATATACACAAAATCGATCCGGGATATTTTTGGCCGTTCCACTCAATAAGATCGTCTGATTTTTTAGGATGGGCCCAAACATAGCGACTTGTTGCCTTGAGTTTGGTTTTATCAGTTTCTTCGTATAAAAAATATCTGTTTTTGTTTGCAGTAACAAACCCATTTTTAAGTCCAAAGCTTACCACAGGAGTATCAATTGTTCCGTGTATGGCGCTATTTTCGACATCTTCCAATACAAAACCACTTTTTGTTTTTAGATTACAAAAAGTACTTTTTTGTGGGTACTGTTCTTTGGTGAGTAAAACGCGCATGGTGAATGCGCTCAGTGCGATTGGTGCACATAATATGCATACAAATAAAGCGTAAAAAACATGTTTAGAAAAATTTCTCATGAATAATTTACATTTCGTTTAAAGTGTTTTTTATTTTTGTTGTAAAAATCGTGCACTTATCTGATGTGTTCAGTACATTACTGATGTATAAAATGATATGTTTTTAAAGTGAATATATTCTATGTCGTGTGAGTCAATTTTTATACATTATGGCGAAAGCCATTTAGGCCCGCTCAAAAGTGTTTTTTGTTTATGTGATTAAATCACACTATTCATGATCACGAATGTGCATGGCTTAGTGGACCTCGCTATACGCTATATATTTTGTCGATAAGGGCAAAAACTCTCAAAGGCGCTGGGGAGTGTTTTTTTTTCATCAATGCCCTTGTTTGCTAATTCATCAGCACGTGAGTTTTTTGAGCGTATTACGTGTTTTATGCTACATGCGGATGATGCAAGCACTTCTTGAATGCAGTGAGAAAGAGCCTTGAGTATCGAATTTTTAATTTTATAATTTCCTTGCATCTGTTTGACCATAAGTTCAGAGTCAGAATAAATGAGTAATGTATCACACGATGTGGTGAGCTGTCGGTAAAAAAACAGTCCAAGGGCAAGCGCGATATATTCTGCCTGATTGTTTGTTGCTTTGCCTATGTAAAAGCCATCAGCAAAAACTTCTTGACCATTTTTTAACAAACAAACACCCACGCCAGCAGGACCAGGGTTGCCGCGAGCCGCCCCATCAACATACAGTTCCCATAGAATCTGTTCTTGTTGTTGCTCACGGTATTCGTCAAAAAGAGTCATTTGCTCAAAAGAACCCACGGGCAGTCCCCTCTACTAAAATGTGCGATACAATAATCTATAGCAGCCTCTGCATAGCAAGCGTCTTTTATGAACCAATGCATTTTTTTCTGATTCATTAAGAACATAAAAGCACGCGGTGCATACATCTTTTTCGACGGGTACCACAGGATTTTTTATTTTTTTACGCATATGTTCGTATTCATCTAAAAAGCTTTTTTCAATGCTGCTGAGTTGAATTGTTCGTTGCTGATTATATCGAATAATTTCAGTTTCTAGGGCATGTATTTCATCTGTGAGAAGCGCTATTTCTTTTGTTTCGCTGATGTTTTGATCATCGAAACTTTTTTGTTGTTGTTCAAAAGCAAGATGCGCTTTTTCTGCAGTCTCGAGCATTTCAATAATACGTGTTTCTGACGCATCTCGTTGTTCTTCGAGCTTTTTGATTTCACGTTCAAGAGCGATAATTTCTTTTGAGCTCTGTAATAAATTTTTCGCACGTTCTTTTGTTGCGATCGTTTTTTCGAGATGAGCGAGATCAGCTTCTTGAGTTTTGATATCCAATTGCATGCGTTTGAGCTGTGCGCGTAATTCATCAAGGAGCGCAGAAGCTTTTTGCTGAGCTATTTGTTTTTTTTGTTGATTTTTTGAGGCGGTATCACGCTTATGCTCAAGCATGGTAATGTGCGCATCGAATTCAACAAGAGCTATAAAGGCATCAAAAGGATTGTGCTCCACGTGTTTTCTCCACCATGCCGTTTAATAAATTTTTAAAATGCATGTATGCGACGTTTACTGTTTGCGAATGCGCCCACAGCTCGCTTATGCCACAAATTTCTTGTGCCTTGCACATGGGGCTTCGTCGGGCAGCTTTCGCTTGTGCTAAAAATATCAAAAGTTGAATAATTGTCTTTTTCATTTAAGAAAGTTTCCGCCGTCGCCACAAGGGCTATGTCGGACAAGGGCCTGCCAACCGAAGCCTCTGGCGTAGGTTGGTGGGCCCACCAGGATTCGAACCTGGGACCTCTCGGTTATGAGCCGATTGCTCTCACCGCTGAGCTATGGGCCCGACACATATTTCAATAACGTATAGCAAAATTCGCTTAAATATATACATCAATATTGCATTTTTAAACATATAATCAATAAACACATGAGTATAAGTCAAAATAGCGAACGCTATACTAAACTAAAAAAAAAGAGACCTCTTGTCCAATCAGTTGTTTTTATGATTTGGTTCGTAACAAATTCTTTTTCGACAAAATTTCTAAAAGAACGTAGTATAAAATCGAGCTTCGTCTGTATCAATAAAACTTGCTATAGCATTCATCGGAGGGCCCATGTCAGGACACTCAAAATGGAAAACGATTAAACATAAAAAAGCGCTTACTGATGCAAAAAAAAGTAAGCATTTTTCGAAGGTAATTCGAGAAATAGAGGTTTGTGCTCGAGCTGGTGGCGGCGATCCCGCAGCTAATGCAACTCTTCGAACTTTGTTGGAAAAAGCACGTGACATAAATATGCCGCTTGAAAACGCGACACGCGCTATCAAAAAAGGTACCGGAGAGCTTGCTGGCGAGGCGTATGAAGCGTACACCTACGAAGGATATGCGCCTCACAATATTGCGGTGATGATAGAAGTTTTAACGTCAAACAAAAACCGTACGATTAGTGAACTCAGACACGTTTTTAATTATAAAAGCGGAATCCTGGGAACAACGGTTGGTTGGATGTTTGATCGTAAGGGCGTCATAACGTTTGAAAATAAAAAACCGCATACTGAAGACGAACTTTTAGAACTTTTGATCGATTATGCCGTTGACGATATTTCTGTTGATGATGACATGGTATCTATTACCATGGACCCCAAAGCTCTCGAACAAGTTAAGCATGCTTTGGTAAGCGCGGAAATACCGGTTAAAGATGCGCAATTAGAATGGGTTGCAAAAGACTCTGTTGCGCTTAATGAATCGCAAACAAACCAAGTATTAGACTTTTTGGATGCGCTTGAAGATCTTGATGACGTACAAAATGTGTTTAGCAATCTTGGCTAGAAGGGAACGAGATGATGTTATCGAGCATGACAGGGTATGCTGCGCATAAAACAATTATTACGCATAAAAAAAAGAAGCTTACACTCACTATTGTGATGAAGTCCGTTAATGCGCGTTTTTTTGAATGCTCGGTGCGTTTGTCCTCTTCCATAAATCATCTGGAAACAGCTTCAACAAAAAAGTGTAAAGAGAAACTTTTACGTGGAACCATATCTCTCTCGATGTATCTTGATCAAATCGATCTGGAGCCTCAAAGTTATCAGCTTGTTGATGAAATGGCTCAGCTATACGTAAAAGCAGCTAAAAAATTAAAAAAAGATTTTAAGCTTGACGATGATATTTCTTTGAACACGCTGATGCGGCTTCCGGGAATGTTTGTTGAGTCAAGCGAGCGAGAGGTTGATTCTCCGCTCGATAACACGATTTTAAGCGCGCTTGATGAGGTTGTTGAAAAACTGCATCAGGCACGTTTGATTGAAGGCAAAACTATTTATGCAGATCTCAAAAAGCATGTAACCGATCTGACGAATCATATCAATGAGATTTCAAAATCCGTTGAGCAGGTGATTGCTGCTCGTAAAGAGTTGGTTGTCAAAACAGTCGAAGAGGTTGTTTTGCAAACGGCTTCGACAGAATCGTTTTTTGATATTGTGCAACAGCAGCTTGATCGCTTGGATATTCATGAAGAGCTTATGCGTTTCAAGACGCACCTTGTTTTGATTCAATCGGTCCTTGACTCACATGAGCCTGAAAAAGGCAAAAAAATAGACTTTGTTCTGCAAGAACTACTCAGAGAAATTAGCACCATAAGCGCTAAAAGCAGTGATGCCTTAATTTCTAACCGTGTGATCGATGTCAAAACGTTGCTCGAAAAGTGCCGTGAACAATCACACAATATTGTGTGATAAAGAGAATTTTCGAGAATAACCAATGAGGGCTCTGCCCTCACCCGCAAGGGTCAACGACCCTTGACCCATTGAAATAGTTGCATGGGCGATGACACGGCAATTGCCGTTAGTAAGCGAGGAAATATCAAAACGGTCAAAACCGTTTTGATATTTCCTCAGGTTTCGAGCTACGCACTTAGAGATATCTTAATATAGTCAGGTCAAGCGCTCCCAGCCTACGCCAAGGCTTCGGCGGGCAGGGGGCACAGGTCGCGGGTCGAGGGTGAATACCCTCGCGGGTTAAGGGCGGCGCCCTTATCTTCTTATTATCTTTATAACTCTTATAAATTTTAAATAGCTTGTAGTGATCCATGGATACACGCCAATACTTTACACATTTGCATTTGCACACGGACTACTCGCTTCTTGATGGCGCAATAACCATCGACAAGCTCGTCGAGTTCGGAAAAACCCAAAAGCGTCCAGCTTTAGGTATCTCAGACCACGGCAACATTTTCGGCGCCGTTAAGTTTTTCCAAAAGTGTAAAAAGGCTGGCATTAAGCCAGTGCTCGGTATGGAGTCCTATTTTACCGAGGACGCGTCCATAAAGAACTCTGCGAACCGTTATTATCATCTTATGCTGCTGGTGAAGAACAAGCAGGGCTACAAAAATTTGTGTAAATTGATCGCGTTTTCTTATCAACAGGGCTTTTACTTTAAGCCGCGTATCGATTACAACATCCTTAAAGAGCATTCTGAAGGTCTCATTTGCACATCAGCATGCCTTGGTAGTCATATAAACCAGCTTCTGCTTGCACATAATGACCAAGAAGCTCTTGAGCGTATTGACTGGTTTTTAAAAGTTTTTGGCGAGGATAACTTTTACTTAGAAGTGCATCCACCACAGCAGCCTGAGCAGATTATCGTTAATGATAAATTGTATGAAATAAGCAAGACCAAAGGTATCCCTTTGCTTGCGGCAGCAGACTGCCATTATCCTCAAAAAGAAGACCGTGAGGCTCACGAGATCCTTCTTTCTATCCAGACGAGCGATACGATCGACAATCCTGATCGGTTTACGTTTGGTGAGTGTCTAGCGTACATGCGCACGGAAGCAGAAATGCTCGAAATTTTCAAAGAGCATCCAGATGCCGTGTGGAATAGTGGCAGAATAGCTGACTCATGTACTTTTGAGTTTGAGTTCGGAAAACTGTTCTTTCCTCAAAGTCCTATTCCTGAGGGCGAGCAAGAGGTTCCTTTTTTTGAAAAGCAGTGCCGAGCGGGTCTTGAACATTTGTTCGACACAGGTCGTATAGACAAGTCTGAGCGCGAGCGGTATGTCGCGCGACTTGATGAAGAAATGGCACTGATCGAAAAAATGGGGTTTGTTGGTTATTTGCTTGTGGTGTGTGATTTTGTGCAATGGGCTCATGCGCATAATATTCCCGTTGGCCCTGGTCGTGGTTCAGCGGCTGGGTCTTTGGTGGTTTGGGCATTGCGTATTACCGATATCGATCCACTTAAATACAATTTACTGTTTGAGCGATTTCTCAATCCAGAGCGCATAAGCATGCCTGATATCGATATCGATTTTTGTATCGAAGGCCGCGAGCGTGTTATTAACTACGTAAAAGATAAATACGGCCATGCTAATGTATGTCAGATCGTTACGTTTGGAACGATGCTTGCAAAGGGCGTCATAAAAGACGTTGCGCGTGCACTCGGTGTTTCGTATGACGAAGCTCAGATGATGAGCAACCTGATACCTGAACAACTCAAAATTACTTTGACAGAAGCTTTTGAGAAGGAAGAAGAATTGCGTAAGTTACGCAATCATCCACGTTTATCAAAGGTGTTTGATGTTGCGTTTAAGCTCGAAGGCATTACGCGGCACGCCTCAAAGCATGCCTGCGGTATCGTCATATCGCCCGCGCCCATAGATGAAGTGTTACCGGTGTATATTCCGCCTAAAACTGATGAGCTTGTTGCGCAGTACGCGATGTCCGAGCTTGAAGCTTTGGGTTTTTTGAAAATGGATTTTTTGGGTCTTAAGAACCTTACGCTTATTCAGCGTGCTCTCGAGTTGATTGTGCTGCACCGCGGAGAAAAAATTGCCATAGAACATATTCCGTTAGACGATCCAGGAACCTTTGAGCTTTTGTGTAAAGGTCTTACTTCAGGGGTGTTCCAGTTAGAATCTTCTGGTCTCAAAGATGTGCTTAGGCGACTGCAGCCAGAAGGCTTTGAAGATATTATTGCGGTGAACGCACTGTATCGTCCAGGTCCGTTAGGTTCGGGCATGGTCGATGATTTTATTGAGCGGCGCCATGGTCGTGCCAAAATATCGTACTTGTTCCCTGAGCTTGAGCCGGTGCTCAAAGATACCTATGGCGTTATTGTGTACCAAGAGCAGGTTATGAAGATTGCTTCGACCATAGCGGGTTACTCGCTGGGTGAAGCAGACATTCTGCGCCGTGCTATGGGTAAGAAAAAAGCCGAGGTCATGGCCGAACAAAAGAATATTTTTTCGACACGTTCGGTTGGTCGAGGGTTTGATAAACAAAAGGCAGAAGAACTGTTCGACTTGATGGCGTATTTTGCAGGGTACGGTTTTAACAAGTCTCACTCAGCCGCTTATGCGCTTATTGCGTATCAAACCGCATACCTTAAAACACATTACACGCCAGAGTTTTTGTCGTGCTTGATATCACTCGAGTCAAGTGATCCTGAAAAACAGGCTTTTTACATTCAAGAAGCAAAGGACCAGGGGATAACGATTTTGCCACCTGATATTAATAAGTCTGAGCAGAGCTTTTCCGTTGAACAAGGGCAAATTAGATTTGGGTTGCGCGGAATTAAGAACGTGGGTGACGCAGCGCTGATAAATATGATTGAAGAACGCAAAGCGAAAAGCACTAAAAAAGACGCTTTTACCTGTCGATCTGAAGATAGAGTTAATGATCACATTGATGTAAGTCAAAATGGCGAATGCCATAAGAAGCCGTTTATGAGTTTGTATGATTTTGCCATGCGTGTTGACTTGCGCACGTGTAACAAGCGCGTTTTTGAGAGCTTAATTGCTGCCGGCGCTTTTGATTTTTGTGACGGCAACCGAGCGCAAAAGCTTGCAGAGATAGGTGCGATTATCGAGCGTGCATCAGAAGAACGAGCAGCAAAAGAAACGGGTCAGTTAGGCTTGTTCGACTTTTTATCTGGTAGTGCAGTTCAAGGACGTGATAAAAAAGATGTCCTGACGGTATATACGTATGCGCCGCTCGAAGACTTTTCGCTTCAGGAGAAGTTGAATAAAGAAAAAGATGTCTTGGGCTTATATGTGAGCGCTCAGCCATGTGATATCTATAAGCGCGAACTCTCGTGGCTTAAAACGCAATCATTTGTGCAACTCGCCGAGCATAAGATCGTTACCGGTGTTGTGGCTGCAGGGAGTTTGTTAAGTAGCAAAGTGATATTGACCAAAAAGGGCGATAAAATGGCCTTTGTCAGCTGCGAGGATTCCACAAGTAAGGCAGAAATCATTTTGTTCCCTAAGACCTACGCAAAGGCTGCGCAGTACTTGGATGGTTATTCGTATTACGTAATCATGGGTGATGCAGAGTCGCAAAATGAAAAATGTAAGATCAAGGCAAACATGTTGTTGCCTTTGGATCTTTTGTTCGAGCATACGTTTTTGTTTCAATCAGTAGGCTGTAACTTTGGGCCTGATAAAAAGATCACCAAACAAGACTTTTTGGACATGAAGGAGCTGTTTACGCCGGGCGATACGCCGCTTGAAGTATCGTTCTATGATAACGGCAAGCCGTTCACGCTCAAAGCAAAGGGTAAGATTGCAGTGACTAAAGAGCTGCTGATTAATCTCGAGAATCGCTTTGGTGCGTCGGTATCGATTCAGTTGTGAGCAAAAAAGAACCGACCGTGATTTTTTCACGATCGGCTTGTGTATATATCCAAGTTCTTTTAGTTCGCAAACTTTGTAATGAAATTATTTTTCAATAGCAGTTGTGGTGTTTTCTGCTCCTGATGTTTGTGTTTCTGTGTCTGATATTTGCTTTGCTGCTTTTGAGAGCATGACAATGATAAGATCGATATTTTTTTTATCTTTTTCAGGTGCATGAATTACGTCGAATAACCATTTTTTTGTTTTGGCATATTCGAGAGGTGCTTTTACGTCGATGTTTGGGTTCTTTAAAAGCATGGCAACTGCATAAACATCTTTGGCTGCTATTGCCTTGCCTAAGGCCGAAGTGAGAGGAGATTCCATAAAAGCAACTCTATTTATTTTATTGTGAAGATCGGAACGAAAATCTGGGTTGAACTCATCGTTGAACGTAAATTGCAGATCTTGGGGCAGTGGGTTGCCGACGAATATGTTGCGCCGTTGAGTTTGTTGTTCCATGCTATATACGCCAGATGACATGATGAGTGCAAGGCTGAGAGTTGAAATAAGCATACGCTTCATAAAGTGTTTCCTTATGTTTTTTTGATTAAACTATGATTCTACTATCTCTAAATATAGCAGATTAGAATAAAAATTTCAAGTATTAAATTAATTCTTCTATGCGTTTTACTATGAAAAAACTGCTTACGCCGGGCGACACGCCGCTTGAAGTATCGTTCTATGATAACGGCAAGTCGTTTACGCTCAAGGCAAAAGATAAGATCGCACCTGACCAAAGAGCTGCTGATTAATCTCGAAACTCGTTTTGGTGTGTCAGTATCGATTCAGTTGTAAAAAAAAGAGCCGACCGTGATATTTCACACGATCGGGTTGATTGTTCAAAAATAAGAACTGTTTTTAGTCGATTTCGGTTATATCAAAAGGATGTACAGCCGTCCATTGTTTCATAGCATTAATAAGCATGGTTTCGATTGTTTGAGCACAAATTAACGCTTGAGCTTGTCCATTAAAAAAAGGATGTTTTGAAATACGAGTTACTCCTTTTTTTGCGACATCGAGAGCTGTTTCGCCTTTTTTGTTTCGTAAAAAAGGGTTAACTTTGTTATCAGCAAGTAATAGTTTCACGATGGCTGGATTATTCATACCAGTTGCAGCTATAAGGGCTGTTGTATGGCTATTTTTACCGCGTTGGTTTGGATTAAGTCTTTCATTTGCAAGTAAAATTTTTACGTTTTTTATACATTCATTCATTGCTGCTCGTACCAATGGCATTTCGTCATCATTTACTTCTACAGATCCAGTGTTTGGGTTGATTTGAGGAAGCGAAAGAAATAATTGCACAACATCGGGAGCCTCAAAAGCTACGGCTAAACCAAGCATAGAAGTACCACAAAGATCATGCGAGCATACATCAATATCGAACATGTTTAAGCATTTTTTTATTGCATCGATGTTTTCTTTTAAAATAAAAAATCTTAATGCTTCATTTGAGTTGGTATAATATGGTGCTTTTACCTGACTTCTGCAAAAAGGACACGAAAAAGATTGCACTGGCCTTGCAGCGATACCCAAACGACGAGCTCGTTCTTCGGCTTCAGATGTAAGAATCGCAAGATTTTTAATCACGCAGCCTCTGCACATAATGTGGTTGTTGCCACATGCAAGAACCGCCAGATCATTTGCCGAGTGTTCATCTATGCAAATTGAGCATAATGGTTTTTCTTCAACGGAAGCTGGTTGCGATGTTGATGCAGGTTGTGGCGCTTGAGGCTGGGGAGCCTGCTCCATGCTATGCATGCTTGGTGACAGTACAAGTGTGAGACTGAGGATTGAAAGAAGTAAATGTTTCATAAAGCGTTTCCTTATATTTTTTGTTTTGAACTATGATTTTACTATTTTTAAAGATATCAGGTATAAAATAAATTGCAAGCAGAAAATAAATATTTAAATATTTTAATTATGTATAGCACGGGCGTTCATTGTATTTGTGGCATATTGGACAGGCAATCCAACCGGTAAAAGCGAGAACTGCATTGATACAGTCAGCGCATAGTACCCTGTGACCACAAAACAGAGAGACAGGTTGTTGCGTGCGTTTGCAGTTGATGCACGTCATGAGAGGCTCTGGTGTTTTTTGGGACATGCACCAACAATTTACTGTTATACACAAAAAGATAACAAACACGCATGTCCAGGTATGGTTCATAAAAGAGTCCTTGTCTTATTAGTTTATGAGCTAAATCAAGGAACGTTTTTTAATGGTACTCGTTAATGGTGCTTTTTGAAAAGAGAAAACAAAAAAGCACGTCAAAGATTATCTTCGACGTGCTGTCACTCTTTTATTTTTTTAAGTTAATTAATCAACCTTGTCTAAATTACTTGATGCTTGTCCATCTGATGGAGCTGTTTGCTCTGAAGTGTTTTGAGGAAGTTGCGTTGGAATTTGTAATGGGTCGTGCTCTCTTAAAAAAGTTTGTACAGATGGATCATTTGATTCCATAAGCATATGTAGTGTTGAAGGAAGAGTTCTGGCTGTAGTAGTTGTGCTCGTTGGTGGTATTGCAGGTGCATGTTCCATGCGTAAAATTGGTTTTGAAACGGGGGAATCATGAATTTCAACGTTGTGAGTGAGTATTTCAAAAGGGGTAAAAGCGTTTTGACCGATTGAATGTTGGTGTTCTCTTATTATTTCGCTTAGGCTCATCGTGTGATGCTCTATGCTTGTTTCGGGCCTGTGTATGTTGGGTAGGTCTGCATGATTAACATGAAGGGTAATTGGTTGCAATGTTGCAGGGTCCATGCCAGGTCTCGAGCGTCTAGGCTGGTGTCCAAAATGCTGATGTGCGTTGAAAGCACCGAAGAGAGAAGGGAGAAAAGATCTCTTCTGTTTCCTATGGTTTAAACTCATTAAAAACATGCTATCTGGTTCTGCGGTAGACAATGCTTGTTGTAACGTTTCAAGAGTAATCTGTTGATGCGTTGAGCCTTGAGATGAACTTCCTCTTTGCTGGCCAGTTCGTTGTTCAACAGCTGAGTTGAGGAGGTGCATAATAGTTTCACAAGGACGGCAAAATTGTTCATCCAAACAATATCTTATCCATACAGGTATGCATAGGTTATGCTCAAATGCGTATTTGATTGTATGATCATAAAGTTTTGCAGCATCTTCTCTTGCGGCGGCTTTTTTTTCTTGCTGGCAGATATCTGCAGCTTTCATGAGTTGAGGAAGTTCTGGTATTGGGTCAACGATATACTGTTCAGCGCTATTTTTAGCCTGCAACAAAAGCCATACAAATAGAGGTTCGCAATGCTGTACGGCATGATCAAGAGCACTGTGTTCTTTGGGATCAAAAAAGCCTATTTTTCGTACATTTGGTTCAATTAATGGATGCTTTAAAAGCAGATGGACGATTTTTATGCGATTTTTTCTTGAACCATAAACGCGTGTTATTGAGCCCGTTTTTGTAAAAGAGGTGACAGAACTTTCACTTGCCGTTATTGCTTGCATAAGAGGAGTTGCTTGTTCTGATCCTATATTTGGGTTGATATTTGGATGGGTGAGCAAAAGTTCGACTATGGCAACAAAACCATTTTGAACAGCAGATCCCAATGCGGTATTTGCGTTCGCAAATCGTGATACAGAAAAAGCCTTGTTAATATCTATGCCTGAAACTTTTAAATAGCGCTCGCAATCCTCATAATTGCCTTCATGCGCAGCTTCTACCAATAACTTTGAAGCACTTTGTGCTTGGGTGGTGTTTGAAAAAATAGTCGTGGACACAGGCATTGGTTTTGGAGCGTGTTCCTGTTTCATGCAGTAAATATTTGGGGATATTATGAGTGCGAGAGTGAGAGTTGAAAAAATTAAGTGCTTCATAAAGTGTTTCCTTATGTTTTTCTATTTAGTTTCTATATGCACGCGGAAGCGGCAGCAAAAAAAAGTATAACAACTGATAATGAAACAGTAACCAACATGATTGCAGCATGTCGTACAGCAAGGATCTTTTTTTGGCGGCAAAGTCATGGTAACCGATTTTGGGGCTAGTGGTAGCATAGCAAGAGTGCATGGGTTTATCTGGGTCTTGCCAGATGGCACTTGCACCGGTTGCATGCAATGCACCGTTGAGAAGGTTGTGATCAAAAGAGCTGATGCAAAAATAAATAAGTTTTTCATAAAAGTGGTCCTTTGTTTTGGTTTAATTATTTTTTTCGGTATGAGGTCGTTTTATTTGTTGTGCCAGAGAAACTTCAGTGGTATCGGCTGGTTGAACAGAAGTTGTTGTAGTAGTTGTGGTTGAGACTGTTTTCAGCGCCATTTTTTCTTTTTGTTTCTCGGTGTTTAGAAGCTGTATTCATGGTGTTGAAAACCTCGCAAGAATAGTCATTGCATGAGAAACCATAACAAAATTTTCTGAAGAAACGGGATTCGTTTCATAAT
>Ga0209319_1000902_pt1 | contig 29782 bp, 28 predicted proteins | sample RifGroE2_FD_184000 | JGI IMG/M metagenome (GOLD analysis project Ga0209319, IMG submission 184000) | Groundwater microbial communities from Rifle, Colorado - Groundwater E2 (SPAdes) (version 2) | ecosystem: Environmental > Aquatic > Deep subsurface > Groundwater | place: Rifle, Colorado, United...
ACGATTTTTCCATTCGCCACCAGCAGGAATTTTTAAATTGCTCATGTCGTGTCCTCCTTTTTGTTATCAAAAAGTGTCAACGTATTTCAGGACAAGACAGTCTTTTTAATGCATGCTAACGGTCTCGGCATTTGAAACGTGCGGGTTTTTCGCCCAGCGTTCCAATCCGCCGTTGTAAAGTTTATAGATAATTAGAAATGTCAAAAACCCGTTGAGACCCGCATAAAATGTGAAGTGCTGTTATAAATTGGCTGCCAACACCAACCTTGTCAGTTTAGTAGTAACTGTCAACAACGCACCAAATTGTTTTAGTTTTTAAGAAATAGCAAATTGCCGGATACGGCAAAATGGATTTTAAGCTTTTATCTTTTATAATCAAATATATTAGAATAATGTGAATCCAATATTTAATAATAGAATTCACATTATTTTCTCTTGGTAATAATTACAGAAAATTAGTTATTATCAACAAAAACAAATTTATCAACAAAGCATTCACTTATATTCGCTATTTTCCATGAATGGTTTTGCATAATTGTGTCGAAAATATGCTTTCTCCACTTTGTTGTATCGCTAAAGTTTGAATCATTCCAGTGTAATTTGACAAAATCCTTATGAAAAGGATGATAATTTGCTTCGAGAGTGCTATCATCATGATTTAATAATACACACATCGTTTTATATGGTATATCTCCTTTATTTTTTTTGTTATTTGATGAAGTAAAAGCAAACATGTCAAAATCGTTTACTGTATTACCAAAAGCAAAAACAGGAATTTTGCCAATTTTATTATATATATTAACCGCTTTGTTTCTACTTGTATTGGTCATGCTATTATTAATATCAAAAAAGAATTTATTTCCATCACCCCTAGTGTAATAATGAACCGTATCATAATTTACCAATGAACCTATTATATGACTTCGATCAATTTTAAGTGTATCAACATTTTCAACAGCGCTCCATATAAATTGTTGTAAAGAACCTGATACAATATAAACCTGAAAATCATTTTTCTTTAAATAATGAATTAATTCAACCATAGGTTTATAAAACTGGTTTTTTAGTAGTATACTATCTGGTTTATATTTTGGTATATTAATATTAATAATCTGATTTAAAAGAGAACTATATTTAGCAACAAGCAAATCTGAACTTATATTCTTGTTTTTAAGCTTAGTCATTATTTTTTTTGCTAAACTATCTACAGGAAATGATTTGCCATTTTTTGTGTAAACGGTGTCGTTTTTTACTGATGTAATAGTATCATTAAAAGCTAATGTATACATACAAAAAATTTCCATGGAAACGGGTTTCTCACATGCAATAGTTCCATCCATATCAAAAACTGCTATGCGATCCTTAACTGGAATAGTATTTTTTGAGTTTTCACAAGTTACTGATTTCACATATTCAATAATAGAATGAATAGTCACAGAATCTTGACCATCTAATTTAGTATCTTTCCATGATGACAAACCTAATTCTTTTAGAGATAATGTATCATCATTACAAGATGATGGAGCTAATTCTTTATGCACAGGATTATTGCATCCACTTAACAAAGTTATGCTTAAAAGTACAATTACAACTTGTTTTTTCATAATATTGATTTAATTAATACTTGGTCTTTGCTTATGAAAGTACTAAAAAAATCTGAACAATTTAATTAATAATCAAAACTAAATTCCTTTTAATTTATAATAATTAAAATAAAATTTGCTCAAAGAGCAAAAGCGCGTTGGGAAAACTAAAACAATTTTCTTTCATAACGACCAATCCAATCTCGATAAATTCTGTATCAAACAGCACTAATAATTTACACTTTTTTATAAGAAAAGAAATTCCTATTTAAATTGCAAAAGCTGTCAAAACACAAAAAGGACTCTTAAATTTCATGTCTATCAAAAAGACCTGTATTTTTCTATTTTCAAAATTTTTCGCGGCTTATTTAAAACGGTTTCGGCATTTGAAACGTGCGGGTTTTCCGCCCAGCGTTCCAATCCGCCGCTAACCAAGTTTAAAGATAATTATAAATGTCAAAAAACCACCAAAACCCCGCATGTTTTAAGATGCCGTGTTAGCAACTGTAAATTTATAATAATAAAATACTTAGTCCATGAAATAATGCAATTACATCACTGTCATTATGATTCTTTCCTTCATGAATTTCAAATTTCCAGTCAAAATTTGTAAATGATTGTCCAGAAAGATTTTCTTTCAATTTTTTTAACCATTTTTGAACTTGTTTCATGTCTTTTGAACCATAACTAAAGTAAAATGAAATTTCTTTATTTAAACTGTCCAGCTTTAAATAACTTTCCACACTAATCAAATCTATTATTGGCGTTGGACTTGAAGCAATATAACTGTCAAAATATTCTGGTTTATTCAACAAAGAATAAATTGTAAAAGAACCACAAAATGAGTGTCCATTTAGTATTCTTGTTTCAACTTTGTAACCGTTTTCAACACTTGGTATTAATTCCGTAGTTAAAAATTCAAGAAACTTATCTGCGTCATTTGCATAAAGCATATCTCTTCTTCTTTCGGGATTGATTATGCCAATTACTATCACATTCGAAATTGATTCTCCAAATTGCTTATCAAGTTGCTGATACAAAACCTTTGAATTCTCACCGTCTAATAAATAAAGAAATTTAACTGCTTTAACATTGTCAATAAATGGCTTGAAAACAATTACTTGTCTATTTTCACCTAAAATGTCCGATTTTATTTCAATTGTGTCAATAACGAAGTTGCAATTTTGAGCAAATATATTTAATGAAACCAACAAAAAAATTAAAGCTAATCCTTGTTTCATGGGCGTTTGAATTTATAGTTGCTAACGGTTTTCGCTTGTGTTTTGTGCGGTTTTTCTCCCTTCATAGCTATCCGCTGTTAATAATGCTAAAGATAGTAAAAATGTTCGAAAACCACTTCAACCCGCATAAAATGCGAAGCGCTGTTAGGCAACGTTTATTTACATTATTATCAATGTCTTTATTACAAACCCTGTCAAGATTGCAAAAAAGTCAATTAAAAACCATTTTATAATTCTAAGTTTTCTATTTAAAATTTTCCAACCAATAAAAATTCCCAAAAGTCCTAGAATTGCATTCAGAACTAAAACCCAGTCAGGATACATAAACATAAATAAAATGCTTGTAAAATGGTATAAATAAATTAAATATAAACTATCAAATATCAAATAAGTATTGAAGATGATTACAAAAAGACCAATTATCAGGTTCCAATTTATTTTAAACTTTTCACTCACTAATTTTATGATTGTTAAATTGTCGTATCTTATTATTTTGTTCTTTTTCAATAAATGAATAAACAAAAAAAGGAATACTTACCAGTCCAATTATAATCGCAGTCAAATAAATATTACTTAATTTGAATAAATAGTTGCACAACCAAATAAGTATCAATGGAGTCCCAAAAACAAAAATAAATAGCCCAAGAATTAATGAAATCTTGTTCTTAATAGCTGTCAATTCGTTTAAATGATAACTTTTTGTGTGTCCACATTTTTTGCATTTCAATTCAATTATCTTTCCTTTTTCCATTAAAAGACTTAATCTGTCAGTTTCCCAAGTTGAGAAACTTATATTCTTATTACAATTCTTGCAATGGGTTTGTAGTCTCATTTTCGTAATAAATGTTGCCTAACGGTCCCGTGTTAACAATTGTGCGGGTTTTCGCCCTACATTTCTGTCCACCGCTAACAAAGTTTAAAAATAGCAAAAATGTTTGAGTATTCCGTCACCCCGCATAAAATGCGAAGCGCTGTTAGTAGCCGTTTTATTTTTTTAATCTTCGTGTTACCAAAACTATCAAAAATAGGAGAACTAGATTTCCAGATATTAGCAATCCAAGTTGTTTTAAGTCAAGTAAACTAATACTTTTCATTCCAGGGCTTGTAAAATGGTGTATCAGTCCAATTATTCCAATTAATAGAAATAATATTAAAGTTGTGATTAGTATATATTTTAATATTTTCAATAAAACTTTCATAATTCACTAATATTTTTTAGTTTTTAAACTAATCTATCCAATTAGCTCCATCAATCACTAAGCTATAATTTTCTTTCAATTGATTTGAAATTTCATGAATATAATCTTGTTCAAGATCTTGTTTTTCTTTCAACATATAAAAAACCATTTTACTTTCCCCAAGATTCTCTTCTGTCAGTTTGTGATAGATTTTTAATTCAAAACCATAGTCAACGGGATGATAAGAGTTTGAAATTCTTATTGCTCTATCTTTGTCAATATTTGAGTAAGTAATATAGTCAGAAATAATTGTTCCATTTTTTTGTTTTCCAAAAGTTATTTCTGGCCCATCGTAATTGAACTCTTTTATCAAATAGTCAAAATGCATTAGAGTTTTATAGATAAAATTATTTCTTTTCAAATCATGTTCTTGTCCAAGAGTCATAGTGTTTTTTTATAAAATGGCTACTAACGGTCGCGGCTTAGAAAAGTGCGGGTTTTTGCCCTGTTTCCCTATCCGCCGTTAATAATGTTAAAAGTAGTAAAAATGTTCGAGTATTCCGTCACCCCGCATTTTTTTAGAGCCGCTGTTAGGTGTAGGCTATTTATATTTGTCAAGTGCTTCATAAAAATTTTCATTATTCACGAATTTAATTTCTGAGTCATAACGAAAACCATAAAAACTTCCATAAATGTCTGAGTTTATTTTTATAGTCTCAGAGGAGTCAATCAAAATTCCGTTTTCATTGAATTCGTAAACAAGAATAGGGTTATAAGGCATGTAAATCGTATCATCGCCCCATAACTCAGAAGCATTTAATAGACCTATCAATTCTTTAACTCCATCATTGTCAATGTCTATAGGTTTCATACCAAAAAGGGGTAACCGTTCATTCTTTTCAAGGTAACCATTTGAGAATATTAGCATTCTTATTTTATCAATTGATGGGCTGTCATTTTCATAAAATAATATTTCAAACTTATTACCAATCTTTCTTATTCTCGGATAATTGTCCTTTATTTCAAATAGAGTTTTCGTGTCAGTAAAAACTACTTGACTATCAAAGAATATTTTTGTATTCCAATATATCTTATTATCAGTGAATTCCTCGTTTTCTAAAAACGTAATTTTAAAACCATAATCAAGATTGATAACTTTTTCATTAGCTGTTGAATTATCAAGTTGCTCTCTTGATTGATTTTCGCTTTTTTGTTTTTCAGTCTGATTGCAAGATGAAATAAATAAGAGAGTAATAATAAAAATGCTAATATTCTTCATTTTCATTTTAGTTTTTTGGTTTTTGTCATGTGCTAATATAGGTTGACTAAAATTAGGCATAAAATTTAAAAGATAAATCATTTTCAAAATTTCTTTTAAGAGAGTAGGATGGGAGCATATAGTTTCCATTCAGGTGCGCCATTGCCGGTGTAAGCATTTTACAATTACGATGTGGCCTTTTATTATTATAAATAAAAATTGATTTTTTTATTTCTGTTAAAGCAACAAGATGGTTTTTAAAGCCATCCCCGATAGAAAATTCCTGTTTTAAGATACCATTAACTCTTTCAGCAATTGCGTTTTCATAAGGATCAGAGTTTTGAGTCATGCTGATTTCTATTTGGTTTTCAATGAGGGTATGAATATACTCATCGCTGCAATATTGAATTCCACGATCAGAATGATGGATTAGTTTTCTGTCAGGATATTTTCTTTGTTTAAGGGCTATTTTAAGCGCATTTATGGTAGATTCGACTTTCAGGTTATCAGAGAGCTCAAAACCGACAATTTGTTTAGAATAAGCATCCGTAATCAAGTGTAGGAAATTAAATCCATCATCGGTTTTGATGTATGTAATATCGGCAACCCAAACTTGTTCGGGATGGGTTATATTGATATTTTTAATCAAGTTTGGGTATTTTCTAAACCGATGGTAAGAGTTTGTGGTGGTAACAAATTTTTTACGTTTTCTTACGAGCATACCATTTTGTTTAAGAATTGAATTTAGCTTACACCTGCCTATTTTGAGATTCAGAGTTTTTAACTCGGTTTTAATTAGGCCGTATATTTTTTCGGTACCCATAAAAGGCTGTTCATAGCGAATAGGATAGACCAGCTTTTTCACAATTTGGAGTTGTGAAAAAGCTTCATCCTCTTTTTTGAGCCGTTTATATCCGGCTTGTTTAGATATTCCGAATCGCTTGCAGAGAGTATTCATTTTGATCTTTTTTTTCGAATTTTTTCCAGATCTTTCCGCAGCGATTCGGGTAAATACTTTTTTCGCAAGTTCGGGTCACCGGTCATTTCTTCAAAGATATCAAACGCCATATCGTCGATTTCGAGCATAGCTTCAAGTTCTTCGATACGTTTTTGCAGACGTTTTATTTTGTGTTGCGGATCGTTCGAGTGATTTTCAGCCATTTGTTTGTTTTTAGCTAAGATACTGTACTTTTCAATCCATCGATCGAGAGTGGTGCTACTAATTTGATATTTTCGAGCAAGACCACGCCTGGAGATTTGACCGTTGTCATATTCCATGATAATTTGTTGCTTGAAAGCATAAGAATAAATTTTTCTTGGGGTACCTTGTTTCTTTTCGTTCATGTTGACCTGTCTTTAATTGTGAAAAAAAGGTCAACCTATTTTAGCACGACGGGCGGATTCAAATTTCTATTGCAACAGTTATTAATTTTATTAGTGTTTCAAGACGAAAATACGAAAAAAGATTTAATTTTTTGAATTTTCTCTTCTAATCACAAAGATAATACACAAAAAAGAATCCGTCAAGGGCAAGTGAATTCTGCTGCGCAGAACCCTTGACAGAACCTTTTTTGTATTTTTAAAATATGTTTATAGAGAGGAAATTAAGCTGACAATAATTGATTCATTACTTCTTTAGGAGTTTTCCAATCTAAAACCTTTCTGGGCCTTTCATTTAGTAGGTCTTGCACTTTTTTAAGTTTATATCTGGATACCAGTCTAAAGTCAGTGTCTTTAGGGAAGAAGTCACGAATTAAACCATTCGTATTTTCGTTAGTTCCACGTTCCCAAGAGGAGTAGGGGTGAGCAAAATAGACCATCATTTTGGTTTTCTTAGAAAATAGTTTGTGTTGAGCCATTTCAAGACCATTGTCATGGGTTAATGAAAGACGAACAGCCTGAGGAAGTTTACTAAGTTCACGGGCAAAAGCTTTCCGTACTTCAGTAGCGGTGCGTGATTTTAGAGGAACAATGAATACAAAACGGCTTGTTCTTTCAACGATTGTACCAATAGCACTTTTTTGATCTTTCCCAATGCCCAGCAATAACTCTGTCTTCCACAGAAGGATCTCGTTGATCGATACAAATACTGTCTGTGATTCGGGATCTGTTTTTGTTGCTTCTTTTTTGGTATCGCTTACTTTTACCTTGTCGCAGGTAGCTTGTGAGCTCTTTTCTTAGTTCCCCCCGAGCCAGGATATAGATGTATGTATAAATGCTTTCGTAAGAAATGTTCATTTGAAAATTATTAGGATAAAGTTTTCTTAATTCATTGGAAACCTGCTCAGGCGACCATCTTTTCTCAAGAAGTTTAATTACAATTTTGCGAAGCTGTGAATTATCACGAAGCTTTTTGTTTTTATATTGTGTTCGTTCTTCAATGGCCCAGAAGTCAGCTAAGGCACAATTGTAATCACTTTTAGGTCCCCATCGGTTTATTTCTCTGCTAATGGTAGATTTGTTACGACCAATTTTTTCAGCAATCTCGGATTTACTCAGACCATTCTTAATATACTTTTCAATCCGTACTCTTTCGAGTAATGTAAGTCTTTGATATTTAACCATAATACAACAAATTTACGATTTGTAAATCGGTTGCAATAGTTATTTGAATCTAGGAAAATTTCTATTGCATTAGCTATAACGGTTGCGCTTGTGTTTTGTGCGGGTTTTCGCCCTGTTTCACTATCCGCCGTTAATAATGTTTAAAAATAGTAAAAATGTTCGAGTATTCCGTCACCCCGCATAAAATACGAAGCGCTGTTACAAATTGTGCGCCTTATAACTAATCTTGTCAAGTTTGCTGTGAATTTAACCATGAAATACTTAAAAAATTTGTTTTGATAGGGCAATACTTATTGCCGATAACGGCAAAATTGGGTTTAATTACAAATACTTCATAAGGTATTATTTAAAATACATACTTACCAAAGAACTTAAAAAATTATTCTTTATTAAAAAATACTTAATTAAAATATAAATGAATATCCGAAATTAATAAAAATGGGAAGTAAGCTTTGTTGATAAAGCTTAGTTTCTCCATCAACTGCTTTAAAATAAAGATAATAGGGGTTTTGCCTATTATATACATTGTAAATTCCAAAAGTCCATTTTGCAATTCCATTTAATTTATGTTTTGTATAATTAAATCCAATATCTAAACGGTGGTATGAAGGCATTTTATAACTATTTCTGCTATCATAGATGTGTACATCAGTTAAAATTATTTCTTCATAATAATGATCATAAATTGATAATTGATACTTTCCACTTGGTAAAGTAATATTATTTTCTGTGTTATAAATCCATGTACCAGATAAAGTTAGTTTTTTGCTAATTTCCCAGTTAGCAACAATAGAAAAATTATGTCTTTGGTCATATTTAAAAGGAAAACTCTCTCCATTATCTATATTTTTAAAACTTCTTTCATTTTTAGATAAAGTATAAGCAATCCAACCATTTAAAGCACCTTGCTTTTTTTGAAATAAAAACTCTAAACCTTTTACTTTGCCTGTTCCTTTAGTTTCTATTTTCTCATTCCAATTTTTGGAAGCATTAAAAATTAATACTCCCTCCTTATATTCAATTAAGTTATTAAGTTCCTTGTAATAAGCCTCAATACTAATTTCATAATCCTTTTTTGTTGTATGAGCTAATCCTAATGTAATTTGTTTAGAAGTTTCTGGAGCTATTTTATCAGTTGATGGAATCCATAAATCAGTTGGTAAACCTGTATTAGAATTGGTCAAAAGATGCACATATTGTTGCATTTGGCAATAAGAAGTTTTGACCGAAAGAGATTTAAGTAATAAGTAATTTAAAATAATTCTTGGCTCAAATGAATTAAAGTTTTTGCTTTCAACCGTAAAATAAGTTGAACGGAAACCAACATTACCTGATAGCTTTTTATAATTAAAATGATATTCTAAATATGCCGAAAAATCATTAGCATTTAACTTATTATTTGGTTTTAGTTGAGATGATGAAGTATCAACATTTACAAAGTATAAATTATCTGAATAATTTATCTGACAAGGTATGTAGCTATGATTGCTATATTTAAAACCTAGTTTTAAACTATTATTTACAAAAGGAACTTCAAAATCACTTTTTAATATTAAATCTTTAACCTCTGAATTTATGTTGTAAAAGTCTTTATGCTTTGAATTCTCGGCTTTATTAATCCTTTCTGAATAATTCTCGTTTAAATATTGATATTTGGTATATGCAAAGGTTAGGTTGTTAAAAATTTTACCACCAAAAACATGATACCAACGAAAACTGCCAGATGTATTGCCCCATTCTATATTTGATTCAGCTTTATAATTATAATTCAATTCTGAATTTTGATTTTCTCTTTCTTTATAAAATGATTTATCCTTACCATTATAAAAACTAACAAAAAGCCTGTCTTTTTTTCCAAGTATGTAATTTATTTTTAAATTCAAATCGTAAAAAGTATAACCCATATAATATGGATTGTTTATTAGCCATTGGTAGGCATAAGAATATAAATCTAAATTACTTCTTCTAATTGCAAAGGCAAATGAGCATTTATCTTTGACAATAGGGCTTTCAATAAAAATTTTACTTAATAGTAGACTAAATCCTACTTCTCCTTTTAATTCATTCAAATTACCATCTTTTGTACGAATATCAATAACCGATGATGTTCTTTCTCCATATCTGGAAGGAAAACCACCTTTGTAAAAGTCAATACTCTTTACCATGCTAGAATTAAAAACAGAGTAAATGCCTCCTAAATGACTTGCATTATAAATAGGTACATCATCAAGCAAAAATAAATTTTGGTCAGGTGTTCCACCACGTACATATAAACCACTTGTACCCTCATTTCCACCTTGTACACCTGTCATTAATTGATAGGCTTTTAAAATGTCAGGTTCCCCAGTAATTGTCGGCAATGTTTTAATTTGTTCTAATGGGATCTCTATTTTGCTAATTTCCTTTCGTTCTTCTAATTTACTTTTTCTTGAAGCTGTTACTTTTACCTCTTGTAAGTTTGTACCTGCGATAAGCCTAATATTTAAACTAGTATCTTTATTAGAAGTTATTATAATTGATGAGGAACTATAACCTACAAATGAAAAATCAAAAGTGTATTGTTTTCCTTTGTTTAAAACTATAGAATAAAAACCAAATTTATTAGTAATATATCCTTTTTGATTATTGCTGTCATAGATATTTGCTCCTATTAAATACTCTCCGGTTGATTCGTCAATCACATAACCACTAATTGTAATATTTTGAGAATATAGAAAAAAATTAAAGCAAGTTAAACAAATGCTTAAAAATAGTTTTTGCATGGTATTATTTAGTGTATATAAACTCTTTAGATGTTTTGTTGTATCCTACAAATATCCCAAATCCATTATTTACATTTGTGTACATATTCTGAGGTTCACCACTGTAAAGAAAATCGTGTAAATCTTCATAATTGGTTTGTTGATTAAAAGCATGAATGGTGTAAGATTTTCGATATAAGTAATATGATTTACTGATTGAGCGTAATTCAGCATAAATGTCACTATTAAACGATGTTAAACTTGTATTTTCGTTTGCAAAGTCTTTAAATCTTAATGTGTAAATTTCTCCATCAAATAATTCATCTGAAAAAAACATTGTTGTAGGTAAATAATCAAGTAATCCCTCATTAATTAATACAGGATCAGTTACTTTATAATAATCAGAATACCATTCATAATAAACTTTCTCACCATTAATATAATGATAAATTGCTAATTCATAGTAGTTTTTTTCATTTGCGGGATCAGTAAATTTTACTGAAAATTCTCCGTATTCATCGCCCATTTCATCAACACCAACGGGAAAAAGAAGTGTCGCATCGTCGATATTTATGCTATTTGGGATAGAATCAGATGCTGTTATTGATTGTAAGCTATTTGATAAAATTTTTACGGTATATTTTATATTACTAATAGGTTTATAATTTGTTTGAAAAGTACCTGTGCCTAGCATAGTATCAATAATTAAATAATCATTTTCATATAGTAATAACTGTACTCTTTCCTTCAATGTATCATATTTTTCTAATGTTGATGCAGTTGTTGAAACATGAAAAGTAAAATTATTGTCTGGATAAAAAACAGAATTAATAACCAATGATTTTATGTTTTCTAATTCGTAATCTAATTCTTTTGTACAAGAAAAGATAGTAATTGTTAAAAGTATGATTAAAAATACTTTCCGCATTATGCGGAAAGTATAGATTAAAATTATTTTCACTTAATTAAATTATTAAAAAGTTAATGTAGCCCTTATCCCATGTGCCCCTCCAATTCTAATGGCTGTATAATTACCTGAAACAAATTGTGGAGGATACAAATCATCATAATGGAATGGATCCGGCATTTCAGCAACAATTTTAAATACTCCTTGGTATCCAACTGTTTCACCTGTTTGAGGATTTATTGAAGATTTATAATCATTAAGTGTTCCATGGTAAGAGTAGGAATTACTATAATGTTGTGAATATTTAAAAACCTTAATCTCCCATGTTCCATCTATCCATGTTTCAGCAAGCTTATATTTCCAATTTCCCCAAAAGTTTTTTTCTTGACACTGAACATACATATCATGATAAAAATAGTATGATGGATCACTAGCAATATAATATTTAACATCCAATTGAACACCAACCCTAATTCTTTTATCGCTTTCTGTTTTCCAGTTGGACCATTGCTTACCAATACATCCAGGATATGTTTTAGTATTTTCTAAACTTTCAATAATGTAAATTCCATTGTTTACATCAGTTTTTACAGCTTTTTTCAACATATCAACTTTTGAAAAGTCTCTATTTTTTAATGCTTTCATACCGTCTTTTGTCACCTGATATAATGTATCTTTGATAGCGTATAAACCATCATCATTAATAAATTCTATAAAACTTGTGTTGTAAACAGCATAATCCCAATATTCATCTTCTGTTCCCTCATCAATAACTTTAATAACTTCTTTTGCTAAATACTTATTGTATTCATCAGAAAATAATTCTTTCTTATTAATTTCATTAAGCTTTTTTCCTTTAAATTTTACTTCATTAATCTTATCAATCTCTTCTTCAGCTTGAATTATATTAGTTACTATTCTACGCTGAGACAAGAAACCAATACTTTCCTCCCATTCTTCTCTTTCTTTAATGGTTAAATTTGCAAGTCCACTTGTTGATCTTAGAAATGCATCTATTGAACTAAACACCAAATAACCATCTTTAACAATAAAATCCACATCATTTGATTCTATAATAATATCATTTTCTTCAACAAATTGTTTTTCGCAAGATTGCATAAATAGTAAACTAATGCTCATAAAGCTAACTATTGCTAATGTTTTAACTTTTTTAGTAAATATTTTTTTCATGATTTTAAATGTTTTAAATTTTAATTTTTATTTAAGTTTGAATACTTGGCAACATGGCATCGTGAGTTTTATGTTGCTTTTTTAGTTTTCTAGTTAGAGTTTAGTCATAGGCATATAATTTTCATGGGTTAATAAAAGGACTAATTTATTTAATTCTCAAAAGCTCTATAATAAGATTGTTTTTTATAACGATTAACGACCATTAAAAGGAAATACGAATTTAATATTCTTTCAATTTATAGAATAAGTAATTAATAAAAAAGCTTTTAAATATTTGTTATTCACCACTAAATTCAAAAAGAAAGTGAAGTTAAATATTTTATAAATAAATGCAAAATAAATATAAGTATTAAATTCTAAATGCAGCCTCCGGCTGCAAGGCGGGCTGGGAAACAGATTTGTTTTACAATCACACTTACCCAACCTATCATGATAAATTTAATGTCAACTGGATATGAATAGATGTAATTTAAGTATCAAATTGCTATAAAATTTCAAAATAGTATGAATTTTCAGAATGTTAATGAAGTTTCAATATTGAATTGCTTTTCAAAATAAGATGAATTTGGCAGAGTTTTTACGGTGGATTCAAGACCTTAACGCAACAAAGTTTAATTTTTCTCATTAAGTCAAAGTTAGTTTTTTCTTTTTTAAAAACCTTGATTTCCATTTTGGAAGGCTTTTAAAAAAGAAAAAATATTTATGGATATTCTAACGCCATTATTTCCAATGGTGTTTTATATCCCAATATTTTTCTTGGTCTATTGTTGAGTTTGTTCTGCACTTCTTTTAACTGTCGTTCATCAATTTCATTAAAGTTAGTTCCTTTAGGGAAAAAGCGACGAATCAGTCCATTTGTATTCTCATTGGTTCCGCGTTCCCAAGAAGAATAGGGATGGGCAAAATACACCTGTATTCCTGTCTTTTCAGTCAGTAATTTATGCTGAGCCATCTCTAAGCCATTATCATAAGTTAAGGTTTTTTTAAGCTTAACATTCAACTTATTTAATTCTTTAGAAAAGCCTTTTCTGACTGTTTCCGACTTTCGGTCCTTAAGCTTTACAATATAAGTAAATCTGGACTTTCTTTCCACCAAAGTTCCTATTGCACTGGCTTGTTTTACACCGATCATTAAGTCACCTTCCCAATGTCCTATTTCTTTTCTCTCTTCAATATGTTTAGGTCTTTGATCGATGCTTACCTGATCTTTGATTCTTACTCAGCGCTTATTAACTGCATTTGCTCTTTTTCTTCTGGTTTTTTGGTAGGGAAGTAGAGCTATCAATTTTCGGTTTAAACTAGCCTGTGGATGCGAATAAATATGCATATAGATTGCTTCATGAGATATACTCATAATAGGATCATTAGGATAGTCATCCTTAATTCTTCCTGCAATTTGTTCAGGCGACCAACTATTAAGAAGCCCTTTATATACATAGAATTTTAGTTTTTTAAAGGTTCCGATTTTGTCAAGATTTCGTTTGTTAAGATAATCGTCTTCAGCATCCCAGTGAGCAAGTTCAGCATTATACTTTTCCCAAGGTTTTTGTACCCACTTATTAATTTCCCTGGTAATTGTAGATCTTGATCGATTTAACCTGAGTGCAATAAAGGATTTTGACTTCTCTTCACCAAGTAAAGTTTCAATAATTACACGTTCCTGAAACGTTAATCTTTTATACTTTTTTTCTTCCATACAACAAATCTATAATTTTTGATTTGTTGCGTTGAGTTATTGAATTCGGAACGGGTCTTAAGTTATAGCACCCAACGGTCTTTGCATAAGAAAAGTGCGGGAATTTTGCCCAGCGTTTCTGTCAGCCGTTATAAAGATAAAAATAATTAAAAATGTTTGTAAACCACTAAAAACCGCATTTTTTTTGATGCAATGTTACAAATTGGGCGTAAGACTCAAACCTTGTCAAGTTAGTATAAAGTTTTCCATGAAAAACTAAAAACATTTTTTTGAGCACAGGAAATATTTTTTGTCTGAAAGATAGAGCTTGATTGGATTACAAGCTTTTTAGTAAGCATTTGGTTGTGGGTTGTACAGTGTGGGCTTACTAATGTGTTTGTATTTTGGTTGGAAATTTCTTATAACGAATGATAATTTGTCAAAGTTACCTCTTATTTTTTAATACTAAAAGTTGAATTTAAATTAAATGTATTGTTAACAAAGCAACTTAAGGTGTTTTGCTATTTCATTTTTCTCATAACTAAGATACTTATTTTTTTTAGCTAATTCTTTAGCTTTAGAAAGACTATTATTAGCAATATTAATAAACTGTTTACTACTAACTAGATCATCAGTATATTTAGATAAATTGTAATAAATAAAACCTTTTGTATCGTGGAAATTTGCATCCCAATCCTTTTGGTCAATCAGTTTTTCCATTTCACTAATTGCCTCTCTGGCTCTTTCCATGTGAGTATAATTCTGTTCTTGAATAAGACAGAATGAATAAGCTATACTATTATAAATTGTGGCTTTAAATAACCTGTCAGAGATATCCTCTCCTTTAATTAAATCAAGGGCTCTTTTAAAGTATCTATGGGATGTGAAAATTAATTCATTTTGTTCTAATGATATTTGAACCCCTCTCCCTATTATTACTCCATACATATATAAGAACCTACTATCGTTTGGGTATTTTTTAGTTGATTCTTTACATAAATTTAGAGCCTCTTTATATAGGGAAGGATCTTTTCTATTTATGGCATTTTGGTGTAAGGCTAGTAATTGTACAAGTACAAACTCTTCTTTATTCAATAAAAATTCATCCTTCAAATAATCTGAAAGTATTAAGTTTACATTCTCTAATTGATTAAAATTGTAATTTAATATAGCAAGTAGCAGGTGACGCTCAATACCAATTGATGTTTTTTCAGTTAATTTTAATATCTTCTTTGATATTTCTCTAATTTTGTTAATATCTTCGTTTGTTTTACTTGCTTTTAAATAATCTTCTGCTTCTTTTAGAATTGATAGTATTGCACTATTTTTAAAAATAATTCTAAAGGGTATTCTGCGCATTGGTTTAATCCCATAGACTAACTCTTCGTGTATTTCTGAAGAAAAATTTATCATATACTTGGAGAGTGAATTAACTGCGCTAAAGTATGACTTTTCCAGTCTTTCTTTTTTCTCTTCTAACTCATTTTGAAAATCGGGATTATTACCAGATAAGAAAGTAACAATTGTTTTAATCCCCTGTTCTATATTCTCTTTGTCGTCCTTAATTATAGATTTTAGTGGTTTAAGAATATCAAATCTATTATCAAGTATCGACATTGAAACACGCTCATCATATAACTTATCCCATTCAAGAATCTCTTTTTTAATCGTTTTACATTTATCGCTTTGCAGACACGAAGTACATTCGTTTGTGCATTTTTTAAGTACTTCAGAAAATGATGTATCAAGGGTGTTAAAATACAATAATTTCCCCCTTCTCTCTTTTAAATATTCTATGGTTTCTTCTCTGCTTCTTATGAAATCCTCCATCTTATTCTGGTCAACGTGATCCTCCGCGGCCATCATGTATTCCAGGAAAATATTAGTTGTTCGGTGTATCGAATTACTAGATCCAAACACTGAAATATTAGTTTGTGCATTTCTAATTATTTCTTTTTCTTTTATACTTAATTCATACATCTCCGGATGAAATAATTTCATTATCGAATTGGTATCAGATAAAAAATAAATAACCTTTTTACTTTCCTCATTTATAAATGTTTTATTTAATGTTGCTACAATATCAATCAATTGAGCATCACTAAAATTTTGCCCGAAACGATATCTTCTAATAGCTTTGAGAGCCTCGTATGATTTTGAACCACTTGTGTCTAATACTTCTTTAATTTCCTCATAATACTCATTAATAATTTTGGAATCTACAATAAATCGTTTTTCTTCAACAAGTTTTTCTATTATCTCTAATCCGCGATATGAATAACCAGATACTATAAATAAGAATTGCGGAAGTTTCTTAAAAATCAATTTTATTAAAGGATCACTTATTTCTTTTGGAAGAATAGCATTATTGTCTTTCTCATAAACTTTGCCAGCTTTTGCAATTAGAAACTCATCCTCTTGCGTAAATAGCCTTTTACGCAATTCTTCAAACACGCTTTGATTAAAATTTGGTTTAATAAGTGTATTTAAGTATTTACGCATATGATTTTTAAGCTCCTTAACATGAGGAGGTAATAATATGGGGTGTCCAACTTTGCTACAAAAGAATAAAAATATTAATGCTGCTCGATGTTGAACAAATGACGAGAAATCACTATCATCTGTATATAGTTCTTCATAAGCTGATTCATTTGTGCTTTTTTCATTAGCTAATAAAGATTGAAGTGGAGGGTATGCATATTCAAAAACATGATAGAAATCAACAGCGAAAAATACTTCCCATTTATTTTTAATATATTCCTGATCAATAATCACCCAATTTACTTCTTCAAGCATTTGTTTATATTTTTTCCTCAAACCATCAATAAGTTGATTTAATATGTGTTGATCACATGATTCCAGTATGTTTTTTTTCGCTACCATAAACTCAGCTAAATATGTTACTTTCTTTAAACTCAGCAACTAAAGTTTTTCCTCCAATGTTATTTTTTGCATTTATTAATTCAATATGTGTTTTAATGTTTTCCTGTTCAATTAATAAAGGTTCAATGCTTTTAAAATATTTTTCTGAGATTTTTACTTCATCTTCTTTCAAAAAAAGTGATAATCCATCTTCCATTTCTATAAAATTCATATTATTAATCAAAAGTATATCTACGAATTTTTTTATTAACTCATTTCTATTCTCCAACTTTTTTGCAATAAGAACAATTCTATTGATAATTTCCCCATTACCAAAGATCATTAAATATTTTAATATAATCCCTTTATAATCGCGCTCATTATTGTTTATTAGTAATAATAATTCTGGGATGTAATCAATGCATCGATTATAAAATTTAGGAGTGACCATTAAATAATGGAAACATTCAAGCATATATTTTTTATCTGTTATATCTCTTTTAGCTATTTTTTCTAATTCATCCAATTCTTCTAATTCATTTGATAAACCAAAAATAGTTTTCAGAAGAATGGTATGCATATCTATATAAGATGGAATGAAATCAGATTTAACATTTTTAAGAGTGCTTTTAAGTGCTATTTTATATAGATCTGGTAATATCCCTGTTATATTCAACAAAGTTATGCATCTTAGTAATTCGATAAATCCTAACTCATTGAATTTATCTAATGGAGTCATGTAATAGACTTCTTTTAAAGAATTCCTCAACTTAATTTTACCAACACTATCTGAGACTAAATATAGTTGCTCAATTACAGAATTTCGCTCCTGTTCAGATGACACCCCAATTAAAGGAGAAGTATAACCCATATATAGAAAATTATATACCCAAATCTGAAAATCATCCTCCTTTAACGTTTGTAAATGTCCAACCAAACTGTTTAAGTCATATAAGTACATTTTTTCTTCCATATCCTATCTGATTTTTACTCAGAAAATATTCCAAATCATTAATAATAGCAATCTTTTTATCGGCCCATGATCTAAATTCGTCAACTCTTTTTTGATAATATGTATCCCATCCAACTTTCCTAATCCCACTAGCACAAGTTCCCAATTTATTGAATGAACTTTTAGGCCAATCACCTCCTTTTAATACAGATTCACGCACTCCATCGGTAAAATTGTCAAGATTTAGTGTTATGCCCCATCCATCATTCCTATAAGAAGGTTTCCAATGAGATCCAAATTCAGAATGAAATATAGTTGGCTTATGTGGCTCTTTATTTTCATCATGTACAAATCTAACCTCAATTAAGTATTCATTATAAATATATAATCCAAGTAAATTTCTAACTTCATCTGCAACTGGGATCACTTTATTTAATGTATCAAGTTCATTTGAATTTGCAAACCAAATGATACTATTTCCAAATTTGAAAGGAACTGATGTTCCATTCTCTAATTCTTTTTTGAACTCTGAAAGTAACTTGTCTATTTCTTCTTCATTAAAAATTTCTAAAGTACCAATTGTTCTGTTTCCGTTTTCCCCTTGGAAAAAACTATTATAACTTCTTCTAATATTGCGGACAGTTTTTATTGTTGAGAATTTATTACTGCTTTTTATTTGAGTTTTTGGAGAATTCCAAAATACTGGATCAAAAGGCTTTATTACACCTTTTATTCTGTCAAGTGGATCAATGTTTTTATCAGTTGTTCTTAGATGATTTTCGATATTAAACATACTTTTCAGTAAATCATTATCATTTAGTGTTCCCAAATGAATATCTGAAAAAAAATTAAATGCAACAATTTTTGTAACTATGTGATTTCCACAATCCATTACCCAATTATCAAGTTCAGAAGATCCCCCATAATAGGATCGTATTTTATTTTCTATTGTTTGATAATTCATAAATGACTTCTTATAATTATATCTTTAATATTTTTATAGTTTTCGTTATTTTATCAGACTCTGCAAATTACTAATTTATTTTTTATGTTTTTCTTCAATTGATCTTCTAAATAAATGAATGGTAACTTGTTTTTATAACAAATATAATAAAAATGTTAGTTTACATATTAAAAATATTAAACAAACTGTCATACATACAATAAGTTAAAGCTCTTTTGCGCAGCCGTAGCGGAGCAAATGTGCTTTAGTAAAACACAAATGCAGCTGAAAGCTGCAAAAAGTGGGCAGGCAAAAAATGTTTTTCTATCATACTTACCGCCCCAACCTTAATAAATTACTTGTCAAAATTCTAAGAATAGATATGCTTTAATTATCAAACCGAGATGAATTTTTCAACTTGCAAAAACTATCAAACGTTTAAGAAAGATTCTTGAAATACTGACTTGTAAAAAGGAATTGAAATTCGCTGAATTATTTTTAGATGCCTTATTTGTAACGTTTCGCGTATTTGTTGTGTTTGGGAGTTTGAAACGCTTTCTTGTCCCCCGTTAGTAAAGCTACCAAAAAGCGTTAAGAACTCCAAATGCGTCATCAGCCCAAATACAATAAATACGCTGTTAGTGGCCGTTCATGATTTCATTTTAATGCTTTTGTAATTGATTCTTTGCTTAATTTTCAAAGTGTTTTGAATAAAAAAATTATCGTTAATTTACCTTGTCATTGTAAGGCATCTCGCAATATTGAAAAACATTCTCCTTAACATCAATGTGATTGCAGTTATAATATGATTTTCTTGAATAAAAAGTTCCATTATCAGTTTCTATTTTAACTTTTATCGTAAAACTATCGATGAATTTTTTTTCGAAGCCACTTCCATTTTGAATAAAATTGAATACCTTTTCCAATGAAGTACCTCCATGAACAGCGAAAGGCACAACGCGATTTACATATCCTATACTATCATCTAAGTGACTATATCCTGGACGGGGAACGAATTTGGTTTCCATACGCCAACGGACCGATACTTTAGTTGGATTATCCTTGAGTGGTGCAATGTCTTCCATAATTGCAGTTATTCGTATTATATGACGAACAGTCCTTGGAGCACCAGTATTTGAAATTGATAAAGGAACAATTATTGATAAATCTCCAGTTGCACAAACCCCGATGCGATCAGGTAAAGTGACAATTAATTTTCCTTTATACTCATATACAATGAAAAAAGTAATTAGTGAAATTAGAGTCGCAATTATTGACAACCAGGAACTTGGCTGTTTAAACCAGGAGATGTAATTAGATTGAGGAGTTTTCATAGTAATGATTTTGATATAAATTTCTAATGCTGAATTAAGTTAATCATTCAAACATAAAATTAAGATGATTTTTTTTCATAAAAAATTTAACCCAAAACTTTTTAGCATTTAGCAAATTATTCTGACTAAGGTTATGTATATTATTGCAAATCTAAACGTATTTTCCACTTCTCTTTTCTTCTTTTGATTCATACTTATGGATGTAACCTTGAAATAGAATCAAAAGAAATTAAATCAAAAAACTTTAATCGTGAAGAAAATCGGTTCTACCTGTGAATGGCCACTAACGGTTGCGGCTTAGATGCGTGCGGGTTTTCGCCCTGTTTCACTATCCGCCGTTAATAATGTATAAAAGTAGTACAAATGTTTGAGATTTCCTTCACCCCGCATGCATTTAGAGCCGCTGTTGTACACCGTTAATTTTCAAATTTATTATTTTCAAAATACTTCGACAAAGTCACAAATATTGTATAGTCGTATCTGTAATTAAATATGCAGTCTGTAAAATTTAATGACTTTTCTTCGCCGTCTTTAATTTCATAAGTCTTCTTCACTAAAATATGATTCTTATCGTAATAGTAGATTGATCGTTCTTTAACAATTTCAGCACACTGTCCATTAAAGAAATTTGACAACCGAACAAAAGCAATTAGATTTCCTTTTTTGTCAAAATAGCTTTCATAAGTAATATCCCAGTCACCAGATTCACTAAATGGATACTCAGCTATCATTATTACTTCATTGTCAGAACCACGAACAATATTAAACGATCTTAAAATTGATTCAGGAATATTGTCAAAATTTGGAACTCTTTCAATTTTGCTTTCAATATTTTCTTGTATATAAAGTTCAATTTTAGATTCTTCAGAATTATAAATATTGTCAACAAGTTGTTTCACTTTCTGGTATTCACTTTCAATTTGTTTTGCTTCTGATTCATTAAATACAATATTTGATTCTTCAGAAATTTCAGTCTGTGAATTACAACTTAAACAAAAAAGTAGTCCGAAAATAATTAAATAAATTCTCTTCATGTCAGTCCAAAATTAATGGTGTACAACGGTATCGGCATACGAAATGTGCGGGATTGATCGCTTTAGCTATCAATCCCCCATTAATAAGGTTTAAAAATAGTACAAAAGTTGGAGATTTCCTTCACCCCGCATAAAATGCGAAGCGCTGTTATAAACTGGCCGTTAGAATTATTTGTCAGTTATTGCAATAATCAAGAAGTTCAATAATAATTTATTCCTTCGTTAGGTTTGTATTTTACGTCAAATTGTCCATCGATTGTAACATACTCTTCTGTTTTTTCATTAAAACTCGTATACCTTTGAGCTTCAAATTTAAATCTGCCCGAAATTATATAGTTTATCGTATCAAGTTTAGTCACATTGAGTCTACCAGTATTTTCACTATCCGTATGTATCGTCCTAAAATAAGTTTACACTTTTTAGGTTAATTATTATTAGTTAAAAATACAGTTTTATTTTCAACCAAGGGCATGCCCTTGGTTGAAAATTTTCTTGACCATTTTCTTAGTTTATAATTTTCAATCTTATGTGCTTCAGCCGGCACCATACCATGACAACTTATATGTGGTCTATCTGTATTATATAACCAGATAGCATATTTTATTTCTCTTCTTGCATCTTTCTCGCCAATAAAACCTTCACCTATTTCATATTCAGTTTTCAATATCCCATTGACGCGCTCAGCTACAGCATTCTCGTATGGATCATATTTGTTAGTCATGCTAATACCTACATTGTTCGTTTCTAAAACTTTTATATAAGCTGGATTACAATACTGAAAACCACGATCGGAATGATGTATCAGTTTTCGATTGGTGTACTTCCTGTTTTTAAGAGCCATTTTTAGTGCTTTTATTGCATTAATAGTCTTCAGGTTGTCAGATAGCTCCCAACCCATAATTTGCTTCGAATACAGGTCGGTAATTAGAAATAAGTAAAGAAATCCCTGTTTAGTTCTGATATAAGTTATATCGCTTACAAATACCTGTTCCGAATAATTTACTTCCATATCCATAATCAGGTTCGGGTATTTATAAAACAGGTGCTTGCTTTGAGTTGTTTTTACAAAGTGTTTACGGTACTTAACAAGAAGATTCTCATCCCGAAGGATATCAAAGAACTTATCACGGCCACATTTAATGCCAGTATTTTTAAATTCAGGTAATAACTTGTCATGCAGCTTTTTGCCGCCCATCCGTTTGTGTTTTGTTCGTACTTTGTTTACCAGTTTTACTACCTGTTCTTTTTTTACCAGCGATTCTTTGTATCTTTTTTCCCTTTGATAAAAGCCCTGACGGCTTATCCCGAAAAGCTTACACAAAATAGTAATATTTACTTTTTCTTGCGACGGGGAATTGTTTTGTTTAGCGATTCGGGTAAATACTTTTTTAGCACTTCCTCACCATATTCTTCTTCGATGATACTCATAACCGCTTTTAAAACTTCATTTTCACCCTGGCTCACTTTTAGTTTTGCCCGCAACTCATTTAGTTCTTGTCTTGGTGATTTTCCTCCCATTTCTCTTAACTTTTTATCAAAGTTACCATATTTTTTCATCCATTCACCGACGGTTTTGTGATGAATGCCATACATCTTGGAAGCTTGATTCTTTGAGAGTTTTCCATTTTCAATGGCTTCGATAACTTCCATTTTAAAGGCATAGCTGTAACGATTTTTCCATTCGCCACCAGCAGGAATTTTTAAATTGCTCATGTCGTGTCCTCCTTTTTGTTATCAAAAAGTGTCAACGTATTTCAGGACAAGACACGACTGGTTATTACTGCTAACGGTTTGCGCTTGTGTTTTGTGCGGGTTTTCGCCCTACATTTCAGTCCACCGCTAATAAAGTTTAAAAATAGCAAAAATGTTTGAGTATTCCGTCACCCCGCATTTTTTTAGAGCCGCTGTTGGCGTATCGTTATTTTGTGTTATCTTCTACAAATGCACTTGGGCAACAATTTACTGTATCAGTTTTTAGATTTTGTCTTAATTCTTCTTGATTCCAATTTATGTCATAATAGACATTTCGTTCGTATAGTAAATTATAGGCAGAGTAGTGCATTCCAATAGACTTTAAATAATTGAAATTTTCTATTGCCTTTTTGTCTGTCAAAGAATCTTCAAATTCACGAATATTTATAAGATGATAAAGTGTATCATTCACAAGACTATTTTCAATTTTCATTATACTATCATAATAAACGATATTTGAAACTTCTTTAAGGATTTCGAAAACAACAGAATCATTTTGTTCAGATTTTCTTCTTGCCCAAAATTCCCTAAAATATTTAGAGTTTATCGGATTTGCATCATGTGTTATTATTAAACTATCTATCAATTCCTTAGTCGGCTTATTCACGTCTAGAAAAAATCCACACCAATCAGAATCAAAAAACTTTTTATAACCTACCTTTTTAAGAGTTTCATGAATCATAGTTAAATTTTCTGGTTGTCTAACCCATACTTCATAAGTGTATCCTTGAAATTTTCCATTTGCATATGTTATCTCATATGGGTCAAAAAAACTTAGCCTTTTCTCAATATAATAAGTTCCTAAATCAAGTCCTGCAATATTTTTCTGGCTAACATTAGAATTCTGACATGAAATCAATAATATCAAAGTAATCAGTATATATGCTATTTTATTCATAATTTATCTATTCTGCTGTAGTTGTTAATAATGCACGCCAACTATTGTATATGCAATTAATTAGGCTAAATCCAGCAAAAATAAAGTATTCGAATTATTTAATATTATTTATTCAAATTGTTCTTAAAACTACAAAAAACTTTAAACAAAGACAAGCAAGTAGTTATAATTCAATTGTAACTGCCTGGTAATTAAATGCAGGGAAACGATCTGCTTTTTTTCTGTTGTTTTGCCATTGCAGGGGCTGCAAATTGCTTACATCGTCGGTTCCGCCTTTGGCAATGGGTTTAATATGGTCAATTTCCCAACCTGTTCGGTACTCTTTGGTTACTCCATATTGGTTCCATTCAATCCATGCTCCGCAAATATCCAATCGCCTGCGTTTGGGATCAACGCCGGGTACAATCCGTGCTTTTTCCCATACTTGCCTTTTAATACTTTCCGAAAATTCATTTCCGTACCGGTCTGTGTTGTTTTTTCGTTCCATACGAAAGCATTTTAATTTAACAATGTGTGCCGTGCCTTCCACTTTTTTCCATAGGTATAAACTCGCTCTACTTATAAGTCTCTTTTTTTACCAAAATCTGACCCAAGTATGCGTATGTTATAAAACATGTTGTAGGAATTTTGAATTTTAAATGTTGAATGATAAATGATAAATTTTGAATGGGGAATAGTGACTAGTGACTAGTGAATCGTGAATGATGAATGGAGAATGGTTAAATGGTTATGTAATGTTCTTATTGGAAAATTTGAGGAGGAGAAATTGGATTTAAATCTGGCTTAAAGAAATCAGTAATGATAGTTTTGACTGAGGTGGAACCTCAGCCGGACTGGGGTTTAGCAAAGACAAATTTCTATTCTAATTTATTTTACTACTTTTAGACTCGAATTTATTTTAACCTAAAAACATTAATTATGAGAAAACCGAATTACTTTATTTTATTATTTTTTTTATTGAGTAACCTGATTGTACTTGGGCAAAAAACCGACAATATTAGCTTTGAGGGATATTTTAAAAATAATCCGAAACATTATCTTCCAGAAATACCATTTACTGTAAAATATACAGTAAGTGAATGGTTTAAAGATCAAATGAAAGAAAAAGAAGTAAAGCTGGAACTGAAAGGTTACGAAGAGGGAACCGGATATACTTTAATTTTTATGGCCGATGATCCTGAACTGAAAGCAGTTGTTATGGAAAACTATAACCTAACAACGAAAAAAAATGAATACAAAGCTATTGTAAAAGCAGAAAGTAATGCAAAAGTCATTATTCTGAACGAAAAAAATGAAAAGGCTTACGAAATTAACTTTGTTCCTAAACTGCAAATGGCTATTTCAGAAGGATTAGGAGTAAAAGCAACCAAAGCAGAAGCTGAAGCACAAAACAAGGAAATAATCAGCAAAAAAAAGGATTATCTAAAAAAAATGTATGTAAAAGAGGTTATTAATGCATATCAGGATACGCTTGATGCATACTTTGGAAAATATAATAAACAGGAAAAATTCAGAATGGCGCTTCTAAAACCTATAGATTTTACTTATGATGATTTTAATGGAGCCGTTGAGAAATTTAAAGCTTCTGTTTCAACTCCGGAAATTAATATGGCTGATGTTGAATCGGCAATAGATATTTTAGAAAAATGCAAGCTGGAATACCAACCAGGTAAAAAAACAAGAATATGTGATGTAAACATTGATGAGTTATATCTTAATTTGGTTCAGGCTTACATGGTTAAAGGCGACTATGAAAATGCCAAAATAAATTGGGAAAAATCAAGCGAAATAAAAGGTAATCGCACTGCCGAAGGATATGTAGCGCGTTTTTACAGCGAACAAGTGAGTAATCTAAATAGTTATCCAGTTTCAAAAGCAAACTATGCTCCTGTACCAACAATATCGAAAGATACACAAAAAGGCAATAAGTTATTCTTTAATTTGTTTTTCGACTTTTATTTAACACAGGTTCTTCGACAAACCAGTCTTATCATTGATTATATTCCAATATATACTCCTGATTTAAAAAGGATGGAAGCATCCCAAACATATAGTGATTATATACAGGAAAAATTAATTGTTAACTACGATTACTCGGGTGTACCTTTATCAGCAACCTACGCAAAAACAGAAGAAGATGAGAAACCTAGAAATTATCAGTTTGATTTTAAATATGATAATAATAAAATAATTTCTGTTACTCAGAATAATATTCCAAAGTTCAACCTTACTTATAATGGTGATACCCTTAAGTCTGTAAATATTCGTATGAACCAAACAACGAATTATATCTATAACATGGATTATAATAATCCAGAGCGAACTGAAATAAAATTGCAGGTAGAAAAAGATGGTAAAAAATCTGATAGTCATTCCCGTTATTACGTTAAATTAAATACCGATGGAAGTATTAAAGGTTATTATCTTGATTCGTATGTTCTAAGAGAGAAATTATACGATACAAGTGGAAACTGGATCGGTGTAAAAGGAACCAATGAGAGCACAGGTGAAGATTATGAGGTTAATTTTACGAATGAAACTGATGAGAAAGGAAATATTACAAAGCGATCTTATAATAAGAGCTTACAAGTTGAAAGAAAACTAATCTATAATTAAACCAAATACATATAGATAATTATTAAACTATCCAGATTTTTAAGTTCGGATAGTTTTTTTATAAAATAATCCCGAAACGAATTTTATTGAAAACTCCTTAATATTAGCAAAAGAATGAGTAAAATTATGCTCTGAATAATATTGAGAAATAAATCTGTCATTCGATACGTTATAATAAATCATTTGAAAATAGATGGCTTTCATTAAAGAAACCTACTAAATCACTTTAAAAATAAACATGAAAAAGTTAATGCCAATTCTGTTGCTGATTCTTTTGGCACAGCTATCTTTCGCCCAATCCAATGCTAAAACCAGAGTATTTATAGAATGTACACGAACATGGCTTTGCGATTTTGATTACATGCGTTCTGAGTTAGGAATGGTTGATTTTGTGCGTGATCGTTTTATTGCCGATTTACATGTGCAGGTAAACACACAATATTCCAGTTCTGGTAGCGAGCAAAACTCAATCATATTTAAAGGACAAAATATTTTCTTAAATCAGGACGATACCCTTACTTATTTTAATGAAGCCACGCTGAGTGATGATGATAAAAGAAAAAAAATGGTAAAATGTATCACCCTAGGTTTGATAAAATATGTTTCGCATACCAAAGCTGCTGACGATATTGTAATTACATATAACAAACCTGCTGGTTCCGATACAAATAATACTAAAATACAAAAAGACCCATGGAATTATTGGATTATGAGTTTGGGTGCAAACGGATTTTTCGATGGGGATGCTAATTATAAATCGCAAAGTATTTACAGTTATATTAATGCTGATAGAGAAACGGAAAAAACAAAAACAAACATTGGTATTTCATATAATTATCAGAAAAATGAGTTTGTAATTTCTGACGAAGAAACAGTGATAAAAGAAAATCCACAAGTACATGGTTATGTAAATTTTATTAATAAAATAAACCAGCATTGGGGCTATGGAATATTTACCTCTTATAAAAATAGTGAATTTTCCAACTTCGATATTAACCTAAGTGTTCTTCCTAAAATTGAGTATGATGTATTTAATTACCAGGATTATAATAGTCAGCGTGTGGTAATAAATTATGGTTTGGGAGTACAATACAACGATTATAATGACACTACAATATTTTTTAAAACAAAGGAAACTCTGATGTTGCATAATGCAGCTATTATAAGTTCCTTCACCAAACCATGGGGGGATATTAATGTTGGAGCATTTTACAATAGTTACCTGCACGACCTTACTAAATATTCCCTATCATTCTCTGGTTCTGTTAACTGGAATATTTTTAAAGGTTTTAAATTTGCCATTGGTGGCAGTTATAATATTACCCGTAACTTAATTCAACTTTCAAAGGAAGGGGCTACACGCGACGAAGTATTGTTGCAACAAAGGCAACTTAATAGTCAGTACAATTATTTTTTCGGAGTAGGTGTAAGTTATCAGTTTGGAAGCAAGTTCAGTAACTACATCAACCCTGCATTTAAAGGATTAAGTTGGAATCTGTCTTTTTAAATCCATATTTTTTAAAAAAAACCATAGAATCGCCAGGATTCAGTGCCCAGAACATCCCGATAGCCATCGGGAAGAACTTGCACTCATCACTTCCAAAATAAAAAAATCCTGAGAATTAAATCAGGATTTTAGTGCCCAGAACAAGATTCGAACTTGCACACCCTTGCGAGCACCAGCCCCTCAAGCTGGCGTGTCTACCAGTTTCACCACCTGGGCATTATTTTAAGATTACAAAATTAATCAAATTCTGTTAACATCGATGCACCAACAACAAAAAGTATCAAGAAAATTTTAGTCTTGATACTCAGGTCTTGATACTCAAATCTAAATTATAGATTCTCTAAAATAAAATTTGTCATTTTGGTATATAAATGCAATGAAGTATTACCGCCTCTAACTCCATGATCCTTATCCATATAAAACTGTTCGTCGAATTGCTTATTGGCCTGAACCAGTTTTTCCGATAATTCAATAGAATTCTGGAAATGAACATTATCGTCAGCGGTTCCATGAACCAATAAAAATTTGCCTTTTAGTTTATCAGCATGGTTTAATGGTGAGTTATCGTCGTATCCTTCGGTATTGTCATTTGGTAAACCCATATATAGCTCAGTATAAATAGAATCGTAATATCTCCAGCTGGTAACCGGAGCAACGGCGATAGCCATTTCAAATACATTAGCTCCTTTAAACAGGCACAATGTTGACATAAACCCACCATAACTCCAACCCCATATTCCTGTTCGATTTTCATCAATATAAGGTAAATCGCTTAAGTATTGAGCTGCTTCAATCTGGTCAATAGTTTCGTATTTACCCAACTGTCCATAAGTCATCTTTTTAAATTCTTCGCCACGAGCACCAGTGCCTCTATTATCGACACATGCAATAATATAACCTTTTTGTGCAAGCAATTGAAACCAGTACCATTCTCTCGACCAGCTATCCGTTACTTCCTGCGATCCCGGACCACCATATAAAAACATAAGCAAAGGATATTTTTTATTTGGGTCAAAATCAGAAGGTTTAATCATATATGCATTCAGATCCCAGTTGCTCGATGGTGTATTAATAGTTAAAAACTCAACCGACGTATAATTATAAACTTTAACTGTTTCTTTAAGTTTCTTATTGTCTTCGAGTGTTCTTATAAGTTTACCTTTACTATTGTGCAAAGTAATTACAGTTGGTGTGTTAGCATTCGAGTAATAATTTATATAATATTTAAAACCATTGCTGAATACTGTTCTGTTTGTACCCTTTTGTGTACTTATTTTCTTCTTTTTTGTTCCATCGAGTTGAATCGAGTAAGTATCCTTTTGTAAGGGAGATTCTTCTGCTGCCTGATAATAAATTACTTTGTTTTTACTATCAAGACCAATAAATTTGGTTACATCCCAGTTTCCTTGTGTAATCTGATTAATGAACTTTCCGTTGATATCGTATAAATAAAAATGATTCCAGCCGTCTTTCTCACTATTGATAATAAAATAGTTGCCATCATCCGTAAGGGTCATGTAAGAGTCGTTAATACGCTCAATATAG
>Ga0209319_1000906_pt1 | contig 29671 bp, 23 predicted proteins | sample RifGroE2_FD_184000 | JGI IMG/M metagenome (GOLD analysis project Ga0209319, IMG submission 184000) | Groundwater microbial communities from Rifle, Colorado - Groundwater E2 (SPAdes) (version 2) | ecosystem: Environmental > Aquatic > Deep subsurface > Groundwater | place: Rifle, Colorado, United...
ATTAACGGCATCAAAGAAGTGACCCGGGAAAGAGCGTTTAGCTATTTAAATGACCAGAATCTAGAAAATTTAGTTGATGCATATTTTCAACCGGACAAACATGAGGATATTGCACGATTAGTGGATATCTCTGAAATTCGGGAGAACCTTCATAACCTGTCAATTCCTCTGTACATAAGAAATGGCGCGAAGGCAGATGAACAGGAGCTGGAATCTATTATTGAGGCCTGGCAAATTGGAAGAGTGGAGCTGAAAAAACAGACGAAAAAGCTATTTGTAGCGTTAAGTGAATTAGGCTTTGGTATTGAAGATGGAGGTGCGAAATAATGGTCGCACTGACCGATAAGCAAAAGCAAGATGGCTGGCAGATTGTCAGGTTTGCTGAGATTGCCAGAAATATCTCTGAAAGAGTTGAACCGGCAGAAACAGACCTTCAAGTCTATGTTGGCCTTGAGCATCTTGACCCGCAATCGCTTCGAATAACCAGGCATGGAATCCCAAGTGATGTGGAAGGGCAAAAGCTTCGTGTACGTCCTGGACAAATAATTTTTGGGAAAAGAAGAGCTTACCAGAAGAAACTAGCTGTTGCCGATTTTGATGGAATTTGCTCTGCCCATGCTATGGTTCTTGAAGCGATCCCAGGGAAAATCGTTCCTGAATTGCTACCCTTTTTTATGCAATCAGATATGTTTATGGATCGCGCAGTAGCTATCTCTGAAGGATCACTGTCTCCAACAATCAAATGGAAAGCACTATCTATCCAGAAATTCTCTCTTCCACCGCTTGAACGCCAGAAGGAGATTCTTGAGGTTTTGGAGAAAACAAATGCCCAAATATCAAAACTTGATGAGGCCATTAAATCCATAGATATACTTAAGTCACAGTTAGAAAAAGAATTTTTCGGCAGTATAAGCATATCTATCAAAAACGATAGAGATAATAATCAAATAAAAATTGTTCCTATAAGTTATTGTTGTGAAATACAAACGGGAGGAACACCAAGTCGGGGAAGGACGGAATACTGGAATGGAAGTATTCACTGGATGAGCTCTGGGGAAATTAACAATATATATATCGAAAATACTGAGGAAAAAATTACTGAAAAAGGACTTAATAATTCTAATGTGAGAATGCTTCCTGTGGATTCAGTTCTAATTGCTATGAACGGACAAGGAAAAACCCGTGGATTGGTTGCGATGAATAAAATTCCTCTTACATGCAATCAGTCAATTGCTGCAATAATTTGCAGAAAAGATATCCTCTTCCCAGAGTATTTATTCCATTATTTAGGAAGCAAATATGAAGAAATCAGAGGGATTACAGGTGAAGGTAGAAATGGATTAAACCTTGGGCTTATTAAGAATTTTCTAATTCCCATTATTTCTTTAAATGAACAGTTAAAAATAGCAAGTACCTTTTATTCTATATTACAGAACAAAGCAACTCTATTTAATAAAAAAGAAAATGCAAAAAATATACTAATTAAAATAACTGATAAATTGATAACCTCACACTGAACCAGAAAAACAAAATGTGATATAAAAAAAGGTATAATGTTATATAATATACGCATGTATATAAGGAGATGAATTTTATGGCAACAGCAGAACAAATAAAATCTTTGATCAGGTCACATTTCGCTAGCCAACCTGAGCGGTTTTATACTATTGCTTTTCAAGTTGCTGCTCATGAAGCCAAACAAGGTCACATAGCTCTTGCTCATGATATCCGGGAAATTATTGATGCAGAAAGAAAAAAAAATGGGGCCAAGGTACTTTCTTTCCCTCAGGATTTACTAGGGTTAGTTCTTACTGAGCAACCTGAAGTTTCTAAGGTTTCTTTAGTAGTTCCCGAACAACTACAGAATCGCATTAATCAAATAATCCATGAATATCGTCAACAGAGCAAATTGAAATCTCATGGACTTAAGCATCGTCGTAAAATACTACTAATCGGTCCCCCTGGAACCGGAAAGACGATGACGGCAAAAGTGTTAGCAAAAGAATTGCATTTGGCGCTCCATACTATTCAGGTAGACCGCGTGGTTACAAAATTCATGGGCGAAAGCAGCGCAAAATTACGACAAATATTTGATTTAATGCAACAGGAGCATGGAGTATATCTTTTTGATGAATTTGATGCAATAGGTGGCGAACGTTCTAATGAAAACGATGTTGGAGAAATGCGTAGAGTTCTTAATGCGTTTTTGCAATTTATAGAACAAGATACCTCCGATAGCTTAATTGTTGCGGCAACCAATAACCCCAAGCTTTTAGATCAGGCATTATTTCGGAGGTTTGATGACGTGCTTTATTACACAGCACCAGATTCGAGCGAACGAAAAAGATTAATTGAAAATATTTTAGGTACCTTTAAAGAGAATAAATTATCTTGGAAAACAATTGTGTCCAAAAGTGAAGGATTAAGCCATGCGGAAGTTGATCTGGCTTGTCAGGATGCAATAAAAAAAGCAATTCTTTCGGATACACTAAAAGTAAGTACAGCATCACTTTTGGAATCAATAAATAACCGCCAGGAAGCGCGCAGAGGTATGAGGGGAGAATACTAATGTCTCAAAACAAATTGCCACATATTTTATTGGGGGCTAATTGGCATGAATCAAAAAATTTTACCAGCACCAAGCAAACAGGTCCCTCAAAAAATATTCCTCAGAGAGATAGGCAAAGCCATGCAACATACTTAAAAACCAGATTAGCGCAGTCATGGCTGGATGCTGATAGCGAATTCGTTGCTACTCATGCAGATAGACATGGTGTATATCTGGAATTTAAAGGCTCTCCTGGTTATGAACTCGTTACAAAAAGCCTTGAAGATATGCGTTCTAAAAAAATTCGTTTGTGTAACGTTAGAATTGAAAAGGAAGTTATTCGGAATACTATAACTAATCGAGATGAAGAACTTCCAGTTACATATGCTACAGTATTTGTATCAAATAATAAAAGACAGGCTTTCTTTGAAAAAATAGAAAAATATGCGAATGAAAACACTGACAAGGGCAATCCTAAGCATGCCGATTTAATAAATGGCATCGCTGACTTGCGCAAAGCATTACTTATTGAATCTTTTTGGCAGGACGATAGAAATCTTATTCCTCAAGACAATCCTGAGTGGTGTGAGGTTTGGCTATCCGGAGATGATGTTGAAATTATCAATCGTTTTGAAAACCTTTTAACTCAACAAAACATTAATGCCAAATCAGGAGTAATAAGATTTCCTGAGAGAACTGTAAAACTTGTTCATGTAACGCATATTCAATTAGAAATGTTATCGAAACTATCAGATGACATCGCTGAGTATAGAAAAGCAAAGAATACTGCCGCATTCTGGACAGAATTATCAAACCAGGACCAATCGGATTGGGTTAATGACTTGACCGAACGATTACAGATTGATAGTGAGTCACAAACTTCTATTTGCATTTTGGATACCGGGGTCAACAACGGACACCCGTTATTATCTCCTTTATTAATTGCTGAAGATTGTCAGTCGGTTGATCCTAGCTGGGGTACAAATGATCACGCTAATCATGGCACACGGATGGCGGGGTTAGCAGCATATGGTAGTCTTTCGGATTTGCTTGCTGGTACTGGTCAACATACTCAAAAGCATCAGTTGGAATCAGTAAAAATTCTACCACCAAATGGACAAAATGACATTGAATTGTGGGGAGATATAACTTCTCAAGGAATAAGCCGTGCAGAAATACAATCTCCCAACCAAAAAAGAGTATGTTGCATGGCAATCTCTTCAGAAGATACTCGAGACCGAGGTAGACCTTCTTCCTGGTCTGGGGCATTAGACCAGATTATTTCTGGGGCAGAAGACAATACTAAGCGACTAATAATTGTTAGTGCAGGTAATATTTCTGATTTTAATCAAATATCTAACTACCCAGATACACAGATAACAGATTCTATTCATGATCCTGCACAATCATGGAATGCACTAACGGTTGGAGCATATACTAAGTTGAACATTATCACAGACCCGACACTTAATGGATATAGACCTTTAGCGCTTCAAAATGAGCTTTCACCATTTTCTACAACATCATCAACTTGGGAGGATAAATGGCCGATTAAACCAGACATTGTTATGGAGGGTGGGAATGTAGCGGTTGATTCGTTAGGATTTCCTACTGAATGTGCTGACCTTGCTTTACTTACAACTAATTATAAACCGCATGATCGTTTGTTTGAGTATTTTAATATGACCAGTGCAGCAACAGCACAAGCCGCATGGCTCGCAGCTCAAATACAGGCACAATATCCAGAATGCTGGCCAGAAACAATTCGAGCACTGATGGTGCATTCAGCAGAATGGCCAGAGATATTAAAGCGTCAATTTGCTCAAAACGATTCAAAGACAGAATTAAAAAAGCTATTACGTATATGCGGATATGGGGTCCCCAATTTGGAACGTGCACTTTATAGCGCATCTAATTCACTTACACTTATTTCACAAGCGGAGATTCAACCTTTTGAACATCGTGATAACGCAAATAGAACAAAAGATATGCATCTTTACGAATTGCCGTGGCCACGTGATATTCTTTTGGGTCTGCCTGATAACACCCCAGTACAAATGCGGATAACGCTTTCTTATTTTATTGAACCTGGCCCAGGTGAGGTCGGGTGGAAAGACAGATATCGGTATGCATCCCATGCTTTAAGATTTGATATCAATTCGCCAGGTGAAATAAAAGAGCAATTTGTTCAACGGATCAATGCTGCGGCTCGAGAAGAGGACGAAGGACATCCTGGAACTAGTAGCGCCTCCAATCATTGGCTTCTTGGTTCACAAGCTCGTGACAAAGGATCTATACACTCGGATATATGGCAAGGAACAGCTCAGGAACTTGCGGCTTCAAATATTATAGCCGTTTCTCCTAGAATCGGCTGGTGGCGGGAGCGTAGTTACTTAGGGAAGTGTGAAAAGAGTACCAGATATGCGCTAGTTGTTTCTATTTCGACACCCGAACAGGAAGTGGATGTATATACACCTGTTGCGCAACAAATTGGCATTATTATACCCATTTCTGTTTAAGGAAATACATTAATGACCTTCAACGAACAGAACACCATCGAAAACGCCATTCGTGCAACCCTCATAACACTGGAAACTCACGAGTGGAAATACATCCCTGGCGAGAATCTGGTGCTTTATGGCAAGCAGCCACAAGATGTCTTCGTTGATATCTGGCTTAAGGAAGCACTATGTCGTCTGAATAAGCCCCTTGCAGATAATCCTGATCTGGCAGATGAAGTTATTCATCGTATGCGTGGCGTGTTGCTTGAGGCTAGCTACAGCGGGCTTATCAGGGCTAATGAGATTTTTCATGATTGGCTACTTGGTCGCACATCTATGCCGCTTGGTAAAGACGGTGAACATATTACTATCAATCTCATCGACTTTGATGACCTGAAAAACAATCATTATATTATCAGCCAACAAGTGCCTTTTACTGGGACTCGAGATTCCTATTTTGATCTGGTGCTCTATATTAATGGGCTGCCTCTGGTAGTCGGCGAAGTAAAAACACCTGTTCGGGATGCTATAAGCTGGCAGGACGGTGCGTCTGATTTCCTGGGAGGACAGAAACATTACTGGGAAAACCAGAAAGCCTTTTTTGTACCGAACCTGCTCTGCTTTGCTTCCGAAGGAAAAACATTTTATTATGGTTCTGTTAGTGCCCGTTACAAAGACTGGGCGCCTTGGCTTAGCACAGAAGATCGTGATGAAATAACACAAGATATGCGTACTGTACTCGGGAGCGCAGAGCGTCTCCTGAACCCGAAAACCCTACTGGAAATCCTTCAATCATTTATAGTCTATTCGACAGTTAAATCCGGGCAAGGCAAGCCAAGTTATAAGACCAAAATTTTACCAAGATATCCTCAGTATGAAGCTGCCAAAGCGATTGTTAACAGGGTTAAAACAGGTGATGCTAAGCAAGGGCTTATTTGGCACTTTCAAGGTTCAGGTAAATCACTACTGATGTTATTTGCTGCTCAAATGCTTAAAAGCTCGCCGGAACTTAAAAATCCTACTGTTATAGTGGTAGTCGATCGTGTAGATCTGGATACTCAGATCAATGGGGTATTTAGCAATGCTGCGGTTAAAAACGTTATGCCGGTAAACTCCTGCAAAGCACTTGCGCTTGAACTTAAACAGGATTCCAGACAAATCCTCATTACTACAATATTTAAGTTTGATGAAGTAGAAATTGATGAAAATAATACTGAAGGTTTAAATAATCGGAATAATATCATTGTGTTGGTAGATGAAGCTCATAGGACTCAGGAGGGAAATCTTGGAGATAAGATGCGCTGGGCTCTGCCAAATGCTTTTTTCTTTGGGCTGACCGGCACTCCGATTTCTGGACTGGAGCGCAACACGTTTAAACTATTTGGTGCTCCGGATGATCCGGGACGATATTTGAATCGTTATTCATATAAACAATCAATACGAGATGCAGCTACTTTGCCAGTCAAATTTGAGCCCAGGTTAGTAGAACTGCGGATCGACCGGGAAGCAATTGACCGGGAGTTTGAAGAGCTGGCAAAACAGAATAACCTTAGCGAAGAAGAAAAAGCTTATGTTTCTGCTAAAGCCGGGAAACTGGCACATTTACTCAAAGCCCCCAAGCGGATTACTGCTATCGCAGATGATATTTCTGCGCATTTCCGTTCACATGTAGAACCTAAGCATTTTAAAGGCATGGTTGTTGTGTATGATCGGGATGCATAGGTCCAAATGTATTACCTGCTAATCGACCGATTAGGTAAAGACGCTATTGAAGCAATTATGAACATTTCTCAAGGTACTCTTGAAGAAGAAAAAGATGAAAATGGAAAGCCCAGGAAAATTGCTCCTGATTGGCTCAAATGGAAAACCCTTGGTCTACCCATAGAAAAAGAAGACTTTAAACGCTGGCAAAGCATAGATGCCAGTCCGCAGGTACAGGAAGCGCTGCTGGATCGATATAGAGATTCATCTGATCCACTTAAAGTTATTATTGTGACAGCCAAATTGCTCACAGGGTTTGATGCACCGATTTGCTACACAATGTATATGGATAAACCATTACGGGACCATACCCTGTTACAAGCTATGTGCCGGACAAATAGGTTGTACTCTGACACCAAAAAGCATGGGCTGATAATCGACTATTTAGGCGTTTTCGAAAACGTAGCGAAAGCGCTTGATTATGATCCCAAAGAAATTGAAGGTGTTGTTGAAAGTATAGAAGCATTTAAAAATCTTTTTCCTCAAGCAATGGATAAATGTTTGAAATATTTTCATGGAATAGACCGAACTATTGAAGGTTACGAAGGGTTGATTGCCGCGCAAGACTGTCTGGTTGGGAATGACAGGAAAGATAATTTTGCTGCCCAATTCAATGTGTTAAAGCGGTTTTGGGAGGCAATTACACCAGACCCATGTCTTAATTCACACAGACGTGATTATAAATGGCTGGCACAAGTATATGAATCAATAAAACCAGTCGGGGGAATAGGTTCGTTGCTCTGGGAATCAATAGGACCGGAAACGATAAAGATCATCCACGAGAACACTGATATTGCCAGAATTCGTGACGATATTGATGAATTAATTATGGACGCAGAATCTATCTTTGAGCTTACGGAAGAAGAACGAAAAAAGAAAGCAAAGAAGCTGACTATATCTTTGATGGCAAAAGCCCGGTCAAAAAGCGATCCGCGATTTGAGGAACTTGGAAAACGGCTTGAACGCCTAAAAGAACAGTATGAAGCCGGAGTTTTAAGTAGCATCGATTGGTTAAAAGACTTGCTTGATGCTGCAAGAGAAATGGTTCGACTGGAAAACGAAACAAATGAGGAAATTATACCTGATGACAAACAAGCTTTGACTGAAATTTTCCTGGAAGTTAAAAGTGATACAACCCCTCAAATTATCGCTAATCTTGTTGAAGATATAGACAAAATCGTTAAAGCCAGAAGGTTTCAGGGCTGGCAAAATACTCATGGTGGCCAAAAACTTATTCAAAAAGTACTCAGAGAGACTCTTTTTAAATATAAGTTGCATAGAGAACAGGAACTATTTGATAAGGCATATGGATATATACGAGAACATTATTAGTAAGCTGGTAATACGCGTATGACTTAAAGTATGCCAGGTATAATTTCTCCGGTGAAAAGTAGCCGAGGGTATGGAATCCATTCCGTCCCGCGGTAAATGGGTTAAATTGTGAGATTGTTTCGTGTAGTTCATACTATTGACGACTTCTTCGAATAAGAATAATCTCCTTTCAAAAAAGGAGGTAGCACATGGAAGAAAAAAATGAAAAAGAATTGATCATTATACGTATGTTTGATGCTCCGAGCGAGCTTGTCTTCAAGTCCTGGACCGAGCCGCAGCAGGTGAAGCGCTGGTGGGGACCGAGAGGCTACTCGGTGCCTTACTGTACTATTGATCTGCGCCTGGATGGTGTTTTTCATTACTGTATGCGTTCGCCTGAAGGAACAGACTTTTGGGGCAAAAGCATCTATCGCGAAATCGATTCGCCGGAACGGCTTGTCTTTACTGATTCCTTTTCGGACGAGTCAGGCAATATAGTCTCGCCTGCGCAGTACGGACTTGGAGAAGATTGGCCGATGGAAACGCTGGTGACGTTAACTTTCGAAGAGCATGAAGGCAAAACCAAGCTCACCCTGCGATCCCTGCTAGGACCTGCTGTGTCGGATGCAAATATCGAGGGGGCTGTGCAGGGTTGGAACGAATCTTTCGATAAACTTGCCGAACTACTGGAGAATCCGGACCGGGAAGTGGTTCATACCCGTGTCTTCGATGCGCCGCGTGAACTTGTATTCAAAATGTGGCTCGATCCTGCACATATAGATCAGTGGTGGGGACCCAGAAACCTTACAACAATTGTCGATAAGATGGACGTTAAGCCGGGAGGTTCCTGGCGGATCGTTCAGCGCGATGAGCGCGGAAATGAGTATGCATTTAATGGTGTTTATCGTGAGATTGTGCCGCAGGAACGGCTTGTCCAGACATTTGAGTTTGAAGGCAATCCTGGCCATGTATTGCTTGAAACAGTGACGTTCGAAGGGCAGGATGGCAAGACGTCACTGACAGACAGAGCTGTTTTTCAGACAACTGAAGATCGTGACGAAATGCTCAAATCAGGAATGGAAAAAGGAGCGGCAGAGACCATGGATCGCTTTGCTGAACTTCTTAAAAAGGAGAAGTAGCAGGATATTCAGAGTGTTAACCAAAAAGCCACACTTTTTGGGTGGCTTTTTGGTGAGTATTTTTCAAGATATCTTAATCCTAATGCCGTTTTTGATTGCTGTTATGATATCGGGCGCCGGCTTCGGGCAAATATTGTTTTTACTCGAAGTAATACCCAAAGCGGTACTGGAAAAATCCGGGGGAACGGGTAACCTAAGTTATTTATAAAACTTCAATTATGTCAGTATGAACTTTGTAATGATATCCCTCGTATTTTCAGCCATAAACATTTTCTTGAATATCCGGTAGGTTATAAGCACATCATAATTGCTGTCATGGAAACTGTCCGGATCAATGTTGATATTATAATGCCTGGCAGTTTCTTGAAGCGATGGCCATTTCCAGTCATTTTTTTGCGGCATCCAGGCTGCTTTAACAATCGAAGTGTTGGAAAACATGGTACAGAAGGTCCTGGGGAGGGAGAAGGGCAGGAATCTGGTATCGAAGCTGATATTATGACCTATAAAGTGCTGTACTCCTGCTATGAAGTTACTAAACGAATCGATATCCTCTGCAAAGTAGTGCGGATAGTCGAAGTTTTCCCGGTGCTTGACAATCCTTTCAGCGGTTAGTCCGTTAACTGCAATGGCTCTGGAATTATAATTTTCTTTCGGGTAGTAATATCTGCTAAAAAACGTTTCATCATGAAAGGTGCCTTGAACAAGATCTATAGACACCTTGAGGGCAGAAATGCTTAAGACACTGCAAGCTGGAGTAAGGCCATTGGTCTCAACATCAAAGATCACCAGTTCATTATGTTGTGGTCCGACGGACGGTGGTTTCGGCAAATTAAACAATTTTTCTTTTGTCATAATATAATCATAACAAATATTTGCCATTTTAATAAATGGCTGTTTTGAATAGGCAAGGAATCAAAATATCATGAAAATATTTTTGTGGATGGCGTCAAGAAATAACCGGTTTTGGGCCGATTATGATCGCGTTATTTTTTTGTTACAAATATTTGCTTAATTGTGGTATAGTTATTACCGCTATTGTAGAAAATTCCTGTCGTTTTTATGAGGGCAATTATGAAAAAGAAGTTTTGCGGAAAAATTCTGGTAATTGGCTGCGGGGGAGTCTCCCAATGTCTATTGCCGATGTTGGTTAAACATCTGGATATGCCAACAGAAAAAATTGTTATTATGGATATGGTTGATAACCGTTCGCTGGTCAAGGGTGTTCTTGATGCCGGAGCCAAATACGTTATAGACAAAATAACCAAAAATAACTTACAGCAAAAATTATCTTCATATGTTGGCAAAGGCGATATGATAATTGATCTTGCCTGGAATATTGACTGTAACGAAATACTTGAGTGGTGTCATGATAACGATGTCCGCTATGTAAATACCTCTGTTGAGCAATGGGACCCCTATACCGATGCTGAAAATACACATCCTGTAGACCGCACGCTGTATGTGCGCCATATGAAATTACGCAAAATGCTTTCTGCCTGGAAAGAAAAAGGGCCTTCCGCAGTTATCGACCATGGAGCGAACCCTGGATTGGTTTCTCACTTTACTAAAGACGCGCTGGAAGATATCGCGAAAAAAATTATCAGTGAAAAACCAAAAGATTCACGTGTTCCGGAATTAATAAAGCACCTCGCTGCAAAGAATTTTAACAAAATAGCTCAGCTGACCGGAGTCAAGGTTATCCATATCAGTGAGCGAGATACCCAAATAGTAGATAAACCAAAAGGAGTAAATGAATTCGTTAATACCTGGAGTATTGAAGGGTTCTATGAAGAAGGTATCGCTCCGGCCGAAATGGGCTGGGGAACACATGAGCGCTCACTGCCCAGAGGGGCACATGTTCATACGCATGGACCTTGTAATCAGATTTGTATTGCACAAATGGGCATGAAAACCAAGGTTCGCTCGTGGGTGCCCTGTGGTGAAATTGTTGGTATGGTTATCCGCCATGGAGAAGCCTTTACTATTTCCGATTATTTAACCGTATGGAATGACAGGAAACCAGAATATCGACCGACGGTACATTACGCTTACTGCCCAAGTGACGGGGCAGTTCTCTCTTTACACGAGTTGGAAATGCGCCAGTTTAAAATGCAGGATAAACTGCGTATATTAGAAGATGAGATTATCAGTGGACATGAAGAGCTTGGCGTGCTATTAATGGGGCACGATTTTAAATGCTGGTGGACTGGCAGTATTCTAGATATAAATGAAACCCGCAAATTAGTTCCTAACCAAAACTCTACTACGTTGCAGGTTGCTTGTTCGGTTCTGGCTGCAATGTATTGGATGATTGATAACCCTTATGAAGGGGTGAACGTTCCGGATGATTTGCCGCATAAAGAAATTTTGGCTGTAGCGAAGCCTTATCTGGGATCATATGTATCTCGTCCATCTGATTGGGACCCATTACAGAATCGACAGGATTTGGACCTTTATAGTAAATTTAATAAGGGTGTACCAATGTATACTGAAGATGATAGATGGCAATTTACAACGTTTCAGATTTCATAACGGGAAGGAAACTTTATAAGTGGCTAAAGCTCTCCAAACTAATCAAAACATAGAAGCATTAATTCGCAAAATGGTGAAAGAACATGGTTCGCCTTTGATGATTATCCAACGTAGTGCTCTTACGCAACAGTATAACCTGTTCAAGAAATGCCTGCCTGATGTTGCGCCTTTTTATGCTATTAAATCAAATCCTCATCCTGATATTATAAAGACCTTTGTAGATCTGGGCGCTGGAGTTGATGTGGCTTCGGGAACCGAAATTGAATGGGTCTTGAATGCCGGCGCTTCACCAGAAAAAATTCTTTTTGCCAATACCATAAAGTCTGAAAAAGACTTGCGTTTTGCATATAAAAATAATATTACGATGATGACCTTTGATAATGAGCCGGAACTCTATAAAATTGCCAAATTTGCTCCGCGTTCCAAAGTAATCTTGCGTATTAAAGTTGCCAATGTCGGGAGCGTAGTGGAGCTTTCCCGTAAATTCGGGGCCGACCCTGACCAAGCCAGGTTTTTGATCAAAAAGGCTAAGAATCTTGGACTGGTCCCTGAAGGCATCAGTTTTCATGTCGGTTCTCAGTGTGCCAATATTAGCAATTATATGAATGCACTCGTAGAAGCTCACTCAATATTCACTGATATGGAAAGCCAAGGGATTACGCTACGTATGCTTGATATCGGCGGCGGGTTCCCTATTAAACATTTTGAAAACGAGAATATCCCCTCATTTGAAGGTATGGCTTCGCGATTAAGACGTGAAATGCGTAAGCTATTCAGTAAAATGAAGCATGTCTATTTTATTGCTGAACCAGGCCGGTTCTTTTCTGGCCCTGCCGGTATACTGGCAACCCAGGTGGTTGGCCGGGCTTTTCGAGATAATAAGAATTATTACTATATTAATGACGGAGTTTATCAAGATTTTTCCGGTATTATTTTTGATCACTGCCAGTACGAGTTCAAGGCGATAAAGCGAGGCCAAAAGTTCTTGAGCACGATTGCCGGACCAACTTGTGACTCACTGGATGTCTTGTCGTTAAATGAAGAATTGCCTGAGCTGGATGTTGATAACATTGTCTACGTTAAAAATATCGGTGCTTATTCCTGTGCCAGTGCTGTTCCGGCTTTTAATGGGTTTTCACCGGCAAAAATCGTAATTATTTAATCAATAGGCTTGATCTGGGTTCATTCTATATAAATTAGCTGATCTGATTTATCTATCACGTCTTGCGGATAGATTGAGCTAATTATATTCCTAATAATTGATGCGTTAGTGAACTCTTCCTGTATTCCATTCCGTAGATAATAACAATCTTATTTATTGCGATTTCTCAACGTAATTAATGGCAGTACTGCTGGGACTTGTGAGGTATATGAGTTTGGATACCCTTACCATTTCGCCGTCAATAGCAAAGAGTGATCCAGCTAAAAATTCCAGCAACCGGTTACCCTCATGATCATCAATATGTGCAAGGTTGATGAGGACCGGGGTGCGGTCCAGTAACAAGGATGCGATACTCTCGGCTTCAAGAAAGCTTCGGGGTTCAATGATACTTATTTGGGCAACCGGCCTGGTAGTTTGTTTGCTGCCGGTAATATCAAGATCAAGACCAAAAAAAGCTTTTGCATTTTCCATCATTTTTTTTTCTCCTGTAGGTGAGATGTTTATAGATAATTATATCAATCATTTTCTAAAAAACCTGTAGGTCCGCTATAAATATCTTCTTGATATTTATCATAATATGGTTAATATATAACGTTAGCCTTAGACTAGGCTGTTCCTTCCCATGAAAAGATAGAAAGGTTTTATCCATGCATTTTTCTAAGTTTTTACGATGGTCTTTATTACTGCTCGGACTTGTATTGACCTTAACCTTCCCAGTGGCAATATCAAAAGCTGCAACTATTCCCGCCCGTCCGGAGACCCAGCTGGTAGTGTTGTGTTACCATCTGATTAATTCTACCCTGAAAACCCCGTATACGATTTCTGACACGCTTTTAAAGAAGCAATTGGATACCTTAACAGCACAGGGATATCGTTTTGTCACAATGCAGGAGGTCGATGATTATTATTATAAAAACAAACCTCTTCCTTCCAAGGCTGCCGTAGTTACTTTTGATGATGGTAATCGCAGTGTTTATACGATAGCTTATCCGATAATGCGGGCCCGCAATATTCCTTGGACTTTGTTTGTGTATCCTACCGGGATTCAAGCCGGACCGAAGCATGGGTTTATGAGTTGGGCTGAAGTGAAAGAGGTTTCCGACCATGGAGCGACTATAGGTAGCCATTCTTATTGGCATCCGTTCCTCACTGATTATGTTAAAGAAAAAAACCCAGATAAATGGTTGAATCTTCAGATAGCCCAGTCCCGAGCAACCATTGAAAGCCATATCGGCAAGCAGGTGCAAACTTTTGCCGTTCCCTTTGGACTCTGGGACCGAACTGTATCGGATAAACTCCGGGAAGCGGGGTATCGACTGGTTTTTAATGTCAATAACTCCAACAACGATCAAAATAGTGATCCAATGAACCTCAACCGACAAATGATCGGTGCTGGTGAACCGATCGGTTATTTTACCAGTCGGATTGTTACCAGGCGTTTGAGTTCCACCAACCATGGCCCGCAAAATCTGAGTATTGTGGAAACTCCGGAAGTGACCCTGCGTATCAACATTCCTAATGTTCATAACTTCCAGGACGGGGAATGGGCATTGCGTGAGCCGCGTTGGGGTAAAATAGTATTGTCGCCAAAAAACGGGCACGTGGAAATTCCTGTCAAACTGACCCAAGCCGGACAGTATATTCCTCATATTTACGCTCGTAACGCGAATGGTGAAACCTATGAAGACAGCTGGAGTTTTATTTATCGCAAGCGGTAGGAAAGACCTCGGTTAATAGCTTAATGAGAGCTCCGACGCCCTGCAATGTAAAGCCAGGATAATAAATTGCAAACTCCGCGATCACAGTATTTCATCGAGATTGCCTTTACCCTGACGAATAAGCATTGGCCCGGCATCAGTTGAACAATCTACAACTGTTGAGGCAATACTACCTCCGCAACCACCATCAATTACTATATCGACGAGGTCCTGATATTTTTCGTATATCAATTCAGGGTCCGTTGAATATTCAATAATGCTATCTTCGTCATGTATTGATGATGTAAGGATCGGATTTCCCAGCTCTTTAACAATGGTCAGGATTATATTATTGTCAGGAATCCTGATGCCTACTGTTTTTTTCTGTGATTCAAATATTTTAGGAACTTTACTGCTGGCTTTTAAAATAAAGGTAAAAGGTCCTGGCAGGGCCCTTCTAAGCAGCTTGTAAGTAGTTTTGTCCAGTTGCTTAGTGTAATCAGAAATATGACTTAAATCGTAGCAGATAAAAGAAAAGTTGGCTTTTTCTATTTTCAAGCTTTTGATTTGTGCAACTTTTTCTATTGCTTTGCGGTTATAAATGTCACAGCCAATGCCATAAACAGTATCGGTCGGATAAATTATTACTCCGCCGGTTTGAAGGCAATCAACAACTTTGCGGACGAGCCTTGGATCAGGATTTTTATTGAATAATTTTATGAATTCCGCCATAGCAGATTATTCCCCGTGGTTTAGAATATTCTTGAATGCTTTTTGTTAGATGTACTGCACTAGGAGCTAACTGTCAACACATCATCCGGTAAAACACCAGCGAATCTGCCATATTATTCATATAGAGAGTTATACCGCTGATATTCATAGTAAAACCTTTCTTATTTGTGGTAAAAATATTATACCACGAAAATAAAAAATACAGAGAGTCCCGAGTCAGGGCCGTGTCAAATCAAATTAAAACTGAGCACAGAGGTCTGTTAACGTACTGTGTGATTCTCTTGAGTGAAATAGTCTGCTATAATTTTCTAAATGAAAGAAAGAATTAGTTTTGGTATAGAGTTTTTGTTTGATAGCGCCGATCGACTGCTACTTCGGCTACAAGCGACCTGGAAAGATGAAGAAATCAATCTATCCCTGTCAACGTTCCTTACTTTTCTTTCCGAAAATGAAAATGAATTAGCTGAACCGGATGCTGAGTTCTCCTATACTCTTGGCAAGCTGTTGAAAAAAGTAAGCTATAACAACGAAATTATCAGAGCTGTCACTACTGATGCGGAAATGGCAATTTTTTTAAAACGTGCCCGTCATTATAAAATCAGTTTGTATTGGAATTGTAATCGAACGCATATGCCGATAACCTGGTCGGAAGTAATCCCTCTCACCCTGCATGTGAATCAGAACCGGGATCAATTGAATTGTGAGCTTGCGGACCGCCAGGCCTGGCTTAATAATCCCTTAGCCTGGCTGATTTTTCGAGCGGAGAAGGATTTATATATTTTCTCTAACGGACATATTACCTATAATCCCTCTAGCCAGTTATTGGATTTTCTTGACCAGTTCCTGGACAAAGAAAAAATTATTTTCAATAGCCAGCAAGCTGTATCCTTCATAAATAATACCTATAAACACAATAAAGACCGGATCAATTGGCAGATAAAAGCTGATTTTGCGGATTTTGTGCCGGTGGACGATCCGCCGTTTCCTATGCTGACCATTACTGAGAAAGACAGCTGTCTTATTTCGTTGCTTTCCTATAAATACCGGGAAGAGATCATAACCCCTGATTTTGCCGCGAGTGTTATTACCGACACTAAAACCGGTAGGATAATGAACCGCATGAAAGACCTGGAGGATATTTACCAGCAGGATATTATGGACCTGTTTTTGGAACACAACCTGCCATTTATGCTGCGTAGCCCAAGTGATATTGCCAGGTTTCTGGACAAGCTTATTCCCGTTTTAAGGGAAAGGGATTGGATCATTCATTCTGATGTGCCTGATTATAATATAATAGATCAGCCGGCAGAGCTTGAATTCAATATTAAACAAATAAAAGAGGGCACTATTGATTGGTTCTATTTTGAGCCTGCCTGCGAGATTAACGGCCAAACCTTCCAGCTCCAGGAACTGGCAAGATTAATGGTCCAGAACCAAGGCTATGTGAAAACAAAGTCCGGGTATCTTAAAGTAACGGAAAAATCACGGGAAGAAATTAATATGCTGACCCAATTCGGCGCTCTTAAAGCCGGGAAAAAGTTCGGTAAAGCTGAAATCCTACCGCTTATACTTGAGACAAAAGTAAAAGGAACCGATGTCCAGTCAAAGGATTTGGTTCATCGAATCCAGCACATGAACACGACTGCGAATATTAAACCAAGTTCCCGGTTCAAGGGTGAGTTGCGCGATTATCAGCAGTTCGGACTGAACTGGCTCAATTTTCTACACTCTGCTGGGATGGGGGGCGTTCTTGCCGATGATATGGGGCTTGGCAAAACTGTTCAGACAATTGCTTTTGCCGATCAGCTTAAAGCTAGCGGGCCATGTTTAGTTATCGGGCCAACCAATGTTATGTATAACTGGGTAAAGGAAATACAGAAATTCGCACCTCACATGAATGTTATAGCTTATACCGGGCAGGATAGGTTCAAACATCTTGAAGTGTTGCAGGAAACGGATTTCATTATCAGTTCCTTTGGCGTTATTAAAAATGATATCGATTGGTTTCGCTCAATTTCCTTTAAAGCTATTTTTATCGATGAAGCCCAATATATCAAGAATCCGGCGACACAAATCTCTAAAGCAGTTAAATCTCTCAACTCCACCTTTAAACTGGCTATGACCGGAACCCCAATTGAGAATCACCTGCAAGATCTGTGGAACCTGTTTGATTTTGTCATGCCTGACTATCTCGGCACAATGCGCCAGTTCGAATTAGCATTGGGTGGCGGCAGTCGCGATATCCTCAAAACCAAGATCAGGCCCTTTGTCCTCAGACGTGAAAAAAAAGAAGTGCTCCTGTCTCTGCCGGAGAAGACTGAGATTATTATGAAATGCCCGATGACAGAGGCTCAGAAGTGTCTTTACGAAACCGTTCTAAAAGCCGGGAGGGCAGGAATTAAAAATAGTACCGGTAAAAATGAGCGGCTGAATATTCTGACCACACTCTTAAAGCTCCGGCAGGTATGTATCCATCCGGCGTTACTTCAGGAACTGCGCGGGCAGGATATCCCTTCCAGTAAGTTTGAATTGGCTCAGGAAAAAATAAGCGAATTGCTGGAAGAAGGACATAAAATCGTTCTTTTTACGCAGTTTACGAATATGCTTGATATTATTGAAGCCTGGGCAAAGGAGACCGGTATTGATCTGTACAGGATTGATGGCAGTGTTTCCGGTAAGAAGCGAATGGATATAATCGATTCGTTTCAGAACAGTGCGGGATCGGGCCTGTTTATTATATCCTTAAAAGCTGGAGGGGTCGGGATTAATCTTACAGCGGCGGACTACGTTATCCATCTTGATCCCTGGTGGAACCCGGCTATCGAATCCCAGGCCACTGACCGGGTACATCGTATGGGCCAGAAGAATAAAGTTATTGTCTATAAGCTTATTACCGAAGGCACAATTGAAGAAAAAATCCAGGAATTGCAAGAACAGAAACGTCAGTTATTAGCAGAGATTATTGATATCGACTCGCTGGAAGATAAAAAGATCGATTTTAGTGAGCTGCGCAAAATTCTTTTCTAGTAACTAGCCATTACTCACTATCCACTGCTATACTAACATCTATGATCCAGGCAAAAGACAAATATGATTATTATCAGCAACTAAAGGCTATTTTAGAACCAGCAGGACTGCTTTGTGATCCTTATAAAGAAATCAACTACGGGGTACAGTTTAGCGTAGATCTGAACGGTTTGACTAATACTCTTAGGATCTATGAAAGCAAAAAAAAAGGCATTTCACTTGATCTGTCACAAGTAACCAACGAATCAATTAAACAAATAATAGGATCAGCGCTCTCACTTTTTCCGCTGCCACGCTCAGAAAAGAACCCATGCGACGAGGTTGTAAACAGCGATATAAACGATTTACTTCCGATCATCGGAACTGATGAATCCGGAAAAGGAGACTTTTTTGGGCCTTTAGTCGTTGCCGGGGTATATTGCGATGAGCGTATTGCCAAAATACTGGAAATACTTGGAGTTAAAGACTGCAAATTAACAAGCGACAAACAAGTTCTGGAATTGGCAATTAAAATCGAACAAATCTGTCCATATGCGATAATTGCCATCGGTAACCCCAAATATAATGAAATGTACGAAAAATCCAGAAACCTGAACTCGATCATGGGCTGGGCACATGCAACAACCATAGAAAAGGTACTGGAAAAGCAACCGTGTGATACCGTCCTCTCTGATAAATTTGCCGATGATGCCGTAATCAAATCGCGCCTGAAAGAAAAAGGTAAACAAGTCAAACTGATACAAAGAACTAAAGCTGAATCGCATATTGCCGTAGCTGCTGCATCGGTTATCGCCAGGGCGCGCTTTTTAAATACCCTTTCCGCTTATGAAAAACAATATGGCTTTGAATTTGGCAAAGGCGGCGCATCCCCAAAGGTTATCGCAACCGGAAAGCAGTTCATAAAAGAACAAGGAAAAGAAAACCTGAACCAAGTAGCAAAAATGCACTTTAAAACCCTTGAGAGCATTCTTTAGTCACGTAATCATCTAACTGTCAATTATTTCACATAAGCTCAACCTTAATCACCAGGGTTTGGGAGAGTGAGCATCCCATTAAAATAATCTTTTCCCAGCTTGATTTTTAATATATTATATTGTAATAATATAGTAGATATGAAAATAAAATCATTAATTTTCGTTTTTTTATTTATTCTGACTGGAATCAGCCATTGTTCCGAACCGCTTAATCAAAATAGTCTTACAGAAATCGACAAATCATCCTTCATCCATAGAAAAGGAACAGAACTGGTCATAGGAAAAAATGACGAACCTATTTGGCTTAAAGGCGTCTGCTTTGGGAATTATGTATGGGATGGCGCCGGTATTCCCTCGTTCCATCATTCAGTAAGTGATTATCAACGTGTAAAAGATATGAATATGAACGCTATCAGGTTCTACCTCAATTATTCATTTTTTTTCAAAGACAATAATAAAAAACAATATAGCAACGAGTGCTGGGCGTGGCTCGACGATAACATTGAAATGGCAAAACAACACGGCATTTATTTAATCCTGAATATGCACGTGCCGCCCGGCGGGTTCCAATCCAATGGAGAGGGACTGGAGTTATGGGATAAAAAAGAGAATCAGGATCGGTTCAAAAAACTTTGGAAAGCGATCGCTAAAAAGTACAAAAATGAGCCGGTTATTGCCGGCTATGATATCTTAAACGAGCCGGTGACTTCTCAGTCGATCGATCAATGGAAAGAACTAGCACAAGAGACAGTCGATGCTATCAGGTCGGAAGATATTAATCATCTCATCATCGTTGAGAGACTTAATGGAATCGCTGGTAAATGGGAGACGTATAGCAGTATTAATCTTTTTCTCGTGAATGACGAAAATACTATGTATACATTCCATTACTACAACCCTATTGAGTACACCCATCAAAATACTTCCTGGACAAGCTTTGGGGAGGGGGGTGCATACCCGGATAGGAATTGGCTGGAAGTGCCACAAGATGCAACGTGGGTCGCCAGGAATTTTAATAGTCCGTACTTGCCTGTTGGCAATAGCGATTGGACATTCTATAAAGGGAAACAGTTAAAGATTACCGATCCAACAATAATAGCAGGAAAACCATTGCTTGTTTCCTGTAAGAATTCCGGAAATGCTTATTTTGATGATTTTGTTGTCAAGGAATTTGATGAAAAAGGTAATTTCGTCAAAAACGCCTGTGAGATTAATATTAAACCTGAAAACGACTGGCAACTATGGAGTGATGATCAAAGTGGATGTTCTGTTGTTGATAAAGCTACAGGACATAAAGACTCTGCTTCGCTCATGGTCTCCGATACTACCGGAGCAGCAAATTGTTATAATAACAAGTTTCGATTTGCCGTAAGAACAAATTATTCCTATTCCATCGAGGGATGGATGAAAGGCGAGAGGATTAATAGCGATGCACAATGCCAACTGGGGATAGTATTTGAACAGAGTCCTGCCCGAAGACAAGCCATGCCGAGGGATAAGGAATATTTAGAATCAGAGCTTAAGCGGTTTATAGACTTTGGTAAAACTAACAACGTGCCGGTTTACGTTGGCGAATGGGGATTGTATCAGGATTGCTTTAGTTCCGGTAAAGGCGGCGAGAGCTGGGTCAGCGATATGCTCGATCTGTTTAACCGCTACAAAGTTCATTATACCTACCATGCATATCATGAGTCTGCATTTGGCATATTTAATAATCCTGAAGGATTGCCTGACATTTCACAAGCTAATACCACGCTAATAGATCTTTTCAAGAAGAAAATTCCCGTATCCGATTGATAATTGCCAGCCAATAATTACCGGTATCTTGAGCATAGTCTATCATTGTCGAAGGAACTTAAAGGTATTTTCATTAGTAAATAACCCACAATGACTTGTAAATTTTACGCTATTTCTTGACATGATTATGTTTTATCCTCTATTGTATGAATAATATACTAAGGAGGGATTTGTTATGAATATCAGAAAAATACTGGTTGTTTTAGTAGTGGTGTTAATGTGCGGGTGTCCTTTTGTTTTTGGTGCCGATGCAAAAGGGTTGCGATATTCCATCGCGGTTACCACTTTTGAGGATAAAACAGGGTGGGGAGGGAGTTGGAATCTCGGGGATGCCTGGGCAGCTATACTTACGGATGCTTTAACTGAGACTGGCAGGTTCATAGTTCTGGGGGAAAAAGAAATGAGACAGGCAGCAATTACTGAACAGGATTTTGCTGCGAGTGACCGTGCGGCTGGCGGAGGAAAAAAGGTAGTTTCCGGACAGATGACACCTGCACAATTACTTATTAAAGGAGAGATTACTCACTTTGAGAGTGGCACAAGCGGTGGCTCTACCGGAGTGGGTTTTGGCGGTTTTAATGTTGGATTGAGCGCCAGTAAATCAGAAGTGAACGCTGTAATATACGTTATCGATTCTAGTACCGGACAGGTTCTCGCTTCCAAGAAATGTTACGGAGAGATAAGTAACAACGGAGTTTCTTTTGATGGCTATAAAGACGGGTTCTCCGGGAACATCGAGGCATTCAGCAAGTCGAATGAAGGGAAGGTAATCGAGATCGCAGTTAAAGAAGGGGTTGATTACCTGATATCAAAATTGCCGGATATTCCTTGGACAGGGTCTGTCGCAATGGTTAAAGACGACAAGGTCTATATCAATCGCGGACAACGAGAAGGCGTAACTACCGGAAAGATTTTTAAAGTGGGCGAGTTGAATGAAGTCAGAGATCCTGATACCGGTGAATTGCTGGACCAGAGTGTGGAGATTGCAGGCGAGGTACAGGTTGTCACTGTTAAAGATAAAATGTCAATTTGTAAGGTTATAAAAGGTGAGGGCATTACAAAAGGTATGGCAGTTTCTGATTAGTTTTTAGCGTGGTTTAAATCATTTTTTTATTTATAATTCTTAGAAATCGGAGATTAATGTATGAAAATAAAATTACTTGTATTAACATTGGTTATAGGTACAGCAATAACAGCAGGGACAGTTATAGCAGATATCGGACAGGAAACGATTGATAGTTTGGATAATGCCAAGGAATTACTTTTTAAAAAGGATTATTCTAGGGCCGTGGAAGAGATAGAGTACGCTTTGTCAAAGATTAATGAGATACAGGCAGAAAGACTCGTCGCATACGTTCCTGATGCTCCAAAAGGATTCAATATAGAGAGCAAAAGTTCTCAGGGTTTAGGGCAGGCTGGTGCTATAGTCGGAGGTGCGGGAACAATAATGGCTGAGGCAAGATATATTGGGTTGTCGCCATCACAAGATACCAATAACAAGAAAAACAAAAAAGATCAAAATGATGAAGAAAATGCTGATGAAAATTATAATGCCCCCTATATTAATTTAAAGATATCTGTCGGCGGAATCATGGGCAAGATGGGGAGTATGTCCGCTCTGGGGAAAATGTTCGGTGGATCTGCCGGAAATGGGGTAAAGAGTGTAAGAGTTAAAGGGTATACCGGAGTTTTGGAATATAGCAAAGAGAATAAATCCGGTACATTGACGGTTCAAGTCGGAGAAAAAGTTAGTGTTACTTTAGAAGGAAGTTATATAGGTTCCGGGGATATTCTGGTAACTATAGCTAATAGTATGAAGCTACAAGAATTAGTAACCAACTTTTAGGTTGAGAATGGAGGTTGCCTATGCTAAACGCGATAATTCTTTTTAATGTTGAGAGAAATAAAATCAATCAGGTTGCCGGGGCACTTGCCGATATTGACGGAATCAGTGAAGTCTATTCTGTGGCTGGTAGATATGATCTTGTTGCTATCATCCGGGTAAAAGATCAGGATAAACTGGCAGACCTGGTTACTTCGGGGTTGATTAATATCGAGGGAATAATTAAATCAGAAACCTTAACTGCCTTTCAGGTACATTCTCAGCATGATCTTGATCGAATGTTTTCCCTGTAATATGGAGTAGTGAGATTTTCAGCTCTCTATGGCTGTTTCGAATTTGTACTGGTATTTATAGAGGGTATAATAGAAGCCTTTTCTGGCTAGCAGATCTTCGTGTTTCCCGTCTTCAACAATACGACCTTTGTCCATAACAATAATCCGGTCGACGGATTTGATGGTGGAGAGGCGGTGTGCCACGACGATAGAGGTTCGGGATTCCATGATCTTTTGCAGGTTGTCTTCGATTAGTGCTTCAGTTACGACATCTATATGGGCGGTAGCTTCGTCGAGCATGAATATTGGCGGATTGATCGCTGCCAGGCGGGATAGTGAGAGCAGCTGTTTTTCGCCGACAGATAGATTGCTGCCTCGTTCTGACAGTACATGCGAATATGTATCTGGCAGTCGCTCGATAAACGAAGCCGAACCGGTAAATCCTGCTGCGTTTTGGATTGCCTCATGATCTATCGCTTGGTCAAAAAGTCTTATGTTATTGGCAACTGTATCGGAAAAGAGATACGGGTCTTGTGTTATGTACCCGAACTTGGACCTTAGTGAATGCTGCGTGAGCTCGCGAATGTCATGCCCGTCAATGCGGATACTGCCTTTTTGGAGTTCATAGAACCTTAGCAGTAGTTTGAGGATGGTGCTTTTGCCGGAGCCGGTTGCGCCGATTATCGCGATCTTTTCTCCGGGTTGGATGCTTAACGAGAGTCCTTTAATGACCCAATCATTTCCAATATAAGCAAACCAGACGTCATTGAGATCTATTGCGCCAGAAGTGGCGTTGAGAACTTCCGTGCCGTCATGGATGAGATGGTCAGAGCTTTCCAGAAGCCCGAAAATTCGTTCTGCTGAAGCTGTAGCACTCTGTATGACGTTATAGCGTTCGGATATTTCTTTTAACGGATTAAAGAGTTTCTGGACATATTCAAGGAAAGCTATCAGCGTACCGATGGTCATAAGACCTGCGAATATGCTCAATCCTCCATACCAGAGGATAGCTGCCGTCGTGAATGACGACGATATCTCGATCATCGGGAAGAGGAGGGCAAACGAGAAAATAATCTTATTGTTAACAGTAGAGACATTCCTGTTAATTTCCCTGAACTGTTCTTTATGTCGTTCTTCCTGGTTAAAAACCTGAATGATTTTCATGTTGCCTATGTTTTCCTGGAGATATCCTGAGAACTGGGCTGCCAGCCTGCGAAGCTCGCGGTACCGGGCAATCACGTATCCCGAGAATAGATAGAAGACGCTGAGAGTTACCGGCATACATGCTATGGTGAATAGTGCCAGTTTGACATTGAGATAGAAAATAATAACTATGATGATAAGGATCATTCCCAGTTTAATAACCGTATCGATTAGTCCGGTTGTGAACATTTCTTCAAGGTTATCGATATCAGTGGTTATTCGGCTGATAAGCCCTCCGACTTTGTTCTTGTCGAAGAACGACATGCTCTGATGCTCGATTTTCTGGAAGACGTTGAGCCGTAATTTTGCCATTATTTTTTGACTGACGAGCTCAGTGTAATATGTCTGGGCATAGGAGAACAGGAATTCCAGGCACAGGAATACGATGAACAGGCTGACAACCCAGGTAAGTCCTGTGATGTTTTTTGTCATGATGTACTTATCTATTGCTAATTTGATAAGTAATGGACGGACTAGCTGCACTGTAAGCAGAAAGGCAATAAAGGCGAAGACATAGATCAGCTCCCTTTTGTAGCTGCGAAGGTAGGGGAGAAGCTTTAATAATGGATAGTTACTATAATTTTTGTTTTTCATAAATTACTTTGTAGAGATTATTTTTTTCTAACAGGGCTTCATGGGTTCCTTGGGCAACGATCTTGCCCTGGTCCATGAGAATAATATTATCGCAGTGCTTGAGCGTTGAAACCCGGTGCGCGACAATGAGCGTGGTCATGGTGCTTTTTAAGGTCAGGAGGTTTCTTAGTATATGCTCTTCTGTCTCGGTATCAACTGATGATAACGCGTTGTCGATGAAGAGTACCTTGGGTTTTTTGATTATTGCCCTGGCTATTGCCAGGCGTTGTTTCTGTCCACCGGAGAGTGTAATTCCATGTTCGCCGACGATCGTGTCATATCCTTGATCAAAACTGAGGATGTCTTTTTCCAGATACGCGAAGACTGCTGCTGCCTGAATGTCCGAAAACGGAAGTTCCGGATTATAGTAGGCGATGTTTTCTCTTATTGTCCCGGAAAAGATAATCGGTTCCTGAGAAACATAGGATGTCTCGCTATATAATGTCGATAACGGGATGGTATAGAGTTCATTGGTATCAAAAAACACGGTACTTCTGGGAGGGTTGTAGATCCGCTGCATTACCTGCAACAGTGAGCTTTTGCCGGATCCGACTTCGCCGATCAGGGCTACCATCTGTCCAGATTTGATCTCAATGTTAATGTCTGTAAGGACTTCTGCACTAGAGCCTGAATACGTGTACGATAGGTTCCTGATAGTAATGTCGCCGGGCAATTCGGTGATTGAATAATCTGTTTCCGGTGCATTCTCGATGATCTCCGGATGATATAAGACTTCTTCAATTCTTGCTACCGATGCTCTGCTGCGCTGGTAGAGGTTAACCACCCAACCGATAAAAATCGTTGGTTGTATAAGAAAAACGAGTGTTCCGTTAAATGCCACAAAAGAGCCGAGCGACATTGTCCCCTTAATAACCAGGATTCCGCCAAGCCACAAGATTATAATTGCTGATAATGATGTGAATAAACTGATAAATGGGTGGTACATACTGCTGGTCTTAACTAGTTTAAGGTTAGACTGAACGTAACCGTCGTTTGCGGTAACAAAACGTTCCCGGACATGCTCTTCACGGGTATAGGCTTTGATTGCTGAAATGGACGAGAAGATTTCTTGTAAGGATACTGTGATGGTTGCCATTTTCTCCATTACTTCCTTGTACTGGGAAAAGAAGATTTTTGAGTAATATCTTGTTGCCAGGAACAGCAGCGGAAAGGGAATGATCGCTAGTATAGTTAGCGGTAGATAGATAGTCGCAAGCGAAACTACCGCAAAGAGGTAGAGCGAAATAATGTTTGTTACATGCATGGTTACGTGTCCGAAGAGGTAGCGCAGATGGTCCATATCATGAAGGGCACGACTGAGCAGGTCACCGGCTTTCATCTGCTGATAATATGATTGCGGGAGCCGTAGCAGCTGTTCAAAAAAATCGTTACGAATGTCCTGTTCGATATATCTTCCTGCCGAGAAGAGGATGTTCCGCATGAAGAAGCGCGATATCCCCGCGAGAAGTGCATAGACTAGAATTAATTCTACGGAATGGAGGAGTGCGGGCATCTGGTAGTCTCTTATGGCATCGACGGCGTATTTGAAGGTGCGTGGGATGAGGAGAATGAATAGGTTAGTAGCGATAACAAAGAGGCTGCCGAGGGCGAGTTTGTACCGGTAGAGGTAGATATATTTTTTTATTAGCGGGCTGGTTAGTAGCATTGTTCTCTCTTGTGATAAAAGCTTAGGTATTATACCAATTTTGGGAGGGAATTAATAGGGTATCCCTTTGCCTCATCCAGCGGAAATGAGAGTCTGTTTCTCAATAGATTTATTGCTCCGCTGCCTTCTCCATCTGAGGACGGAGAAGGCTTAGTTGGTAGTTTTTTTTTGTGGTGGATTTTTGTGAAATTTGACGAGGCTTATTACTTATTGAATTATAGATGTTAGGACGCTGCCGCTCCTGAACCTAGGCCCAAAGATGCTAATGCAAGCACCTTTGGGATTCGTGCAGCAGGGAGGTATCCCTGCACCCTCTGAGCGCAAGAACTCGTCCTGCTAGAAGGCTGTGTCAAAACAAATTTTGGTTTTTATACGAATACTAGTGGCACAGCCTTATAGCAATGACTCAGACAGCTTGCTTAAGCGTATAGCCCATCCGGGCTATGATTAGATGGGGAGGTAGAAGGCATTTTATTGGCTGGGGGATAAAAATATAGTGTAGTAACAAACGGTTTATTCGTTAGCCTCATCCAGCGGAAATGAGAGTCTGCTTCTCAATAGATTTATTGCTCCGCTGCCTTCTCCATCCGCCTCACCCCAGCCCTCTCCACGCGCGGAGAAGGGAGACAATGGAACCTGATTAGATAACGGAGAAGGCTTAGGTGGTACCTAGGTATTCTTTTATAACCTGTTTTACCTTTTCGATATCGTTGATTACCTGTTCATTCGTGAATCTGATTACTTTCATTCCTAACAATTTTATTATTTCCGTTCTCAGTTCGTCGTATTCTTTCTGGTCATCATGGATATGTCCATCTACTTCGATGATAAGTTTAGCCTTGCTACAATAGAAGTCTGCAATAAAGGTTCTCTGCACTTCATTATATTCAAATGTAAAAGGTTTCTGTCGAATGAATTTTTCGCCCAGTTTGCTCCCACGGATTGCCTGCCAGAGTATATCCTCTGCTTTCGTAGCGTGTTTTCTCATATCTCTTACTCTGTTGGTTATCTTCGGCATATTTTAATTATAGCATGTGCAATCACTGTACCTCTAAGCCTTCTCCGTCCTCAGATGGAGAAGGCGGTGCACATGATACCAGATAGAAGTCAATCAACAGCTTGCACCGGATGAGGCGAAGCGCAAAGCTGATCCACCCACTAATTTCTTGCCAAGCAAGCTCCGAGCGAGCAAAAGAATGTGTTATTTGTGCATAAATATAGTATAATGCTAATTATTAATATTATTATATGGAGGTATGTCAGATGGCGGTTTTATCAAAAAAGACAATTGATCGGTTTTCTAAGAATGTTTCTAAATTCCAAGGCATATTAAGGCTGGCTAAGGATAGGGACGTTAATGAGTCTGACACGGTATCAATAATAACTGACATCCTTGCAGATGTCCTTGGATACGATAAATATCTTGAAATAACCAGAGAACTTGCCATTAGAAGCACCTACTGTGACTTAGCGATTAAGGTTGATAATAACATTCAGTATCTGATCGAAGCCAAAGCAATTGGCATAGAGCTTAAAGAAAATCATCTAAGACAAGCTATCGATTATGGTGCGAACCACGGAATTCCCTGGGTAATATTAACTAACGGGATTTCATGGGAAATATACAAAATTCGATTCGAAAAACCTATCAACTATGATCTTGTCTGTTCATTCAATTTTTTAGAAATTAACCATAAAAAAGAAGTCGATCAAGAAAAACTTTTTATTATCAGCAAAGAGGGTCTTAGTAAAGACGCCAGAGAAGATTTCCATGAAAAAGTTCAGAGTTTTAACCGTTTTATCGTAGGCGCAATAATTTTGAACGAAAATGTGGTTAACACGATTAAAAAGGAACTTAAAAAGCTAAACGCCGGAATTAAAGTAGATAATGACCAAATCCAAAAGATGTTGTCCTCTGAGGTGCTAAAAAGAGACGTTATCGAAGGCGATGAAGCAATTAAAGCCCAGGCAAGAATGAAACGATTCTATAAAAAACAAGAATCAGCAGCAAGCAAAATTAAAGTAGAGGCTGTTTCTGTATGATAGCGATTATTAAATGAAAAACAACCGCAGGAGATTGAGTAAACTAAAATAGTCTTGGTGAGCCTTTTCAATGAAACCAGGAGAAAGTAAGGAATTATGTTTTGGTATTTTTTAATTACAATATCTTTAGCAGGAATTCTATTAACGTTAGATAAAATAAGTAAAATTTTAAATAAAATATACGAATTGCTAGAGCAAAATTTAAATATTAAATAAAAAGCAACAACTTAGGATTGAGTAAATAACAAGTGGACCGGAGCAACTTTTTAGTGAAGCTGGGAGAAAGAAGTGATCAAATAGTAAAGATTTTTTTATCTGGAATCAGAGAATATAGATCAATTTATAGATATTAATTTAAAAAAACTTTATATATCAACAAGTCATAATACACGTGGAATAGAAATTGAGCGAAGTAACCCAGATGTAATAAATGAAATATTAGAACTAAAAAATTAAATGAAACTCAAAATAGCCTTTTTACTTTAATTGTTCCTCAAGAGAAAAGGTCGCTTTATTCTTTTCTTTTCCTTAAAGTTTAATTCCGTTTTTGGTCTATTAATTTTTATTTCGTTGTATTTTTCCTAAAGTGAACAGCGACCTTTTTATTTAAGTTGTCTAAACCAGGTTTTTATTACTTCCATCTGCTATAAAATCATTCTAAGTTGGTTGTGAATTCTAGGTCAAAGCTATACGATTTCCAAACTGCAGATTCAGGCGCAAGGCGCCAGGTGATTCAGAAACAAGGTATCCAGTCGATTCAGATGTGGTGTCCATGGGATTCAGATTCATGCTGTCCAGGTAATTCAGATTGAAACTGTCCAGTTTTTTGG
>Ga0209319_1000913_pt1 | contig 29469 bp, 69 predicted proteins | sample RifGroE2_FD_184000 | JGI IMG/M metagenome (GOLD analysis project Ga0209319, IMG submission 184000) | Groundwater microbial communities from Rifle, Colorado - Groundwater E2 (SPAdes) (version 2) | ecosystem: Environmental > Aquatic > Deep subsurface > Groundwater | place: Rifle, Colorado, United...
CACAAAGCCCAAGATGTAGCTGGATTCGGCAGCACCTTGCGCCATTTGCTCGTTATTAGATTCCATGCAAAAATCAGGATAATGTCCATAACTGCAATCCGCGCATTGCTGGTTTTCAACTTCTTCATTTTCACCTACGAATTCTTCAACAGGTTCATCCATACGTCCTCCTGCGATGTTATTTTATCAGTTCTGCAAGTCTTGCAACCGCGGATCTTTCAATCCTATCTAGTTCCACAATTCCAAACATCTCGTGACCCTGTAATCCTTCTACCATAGATAAAATTCCGTTGTCTTTTTCGAAATTCTTATGATCGATTTGGCTGAGGTCAAAATCAAATATGATCTGGCTATTCTCGCCTACACGGGTTATGATCATCTTTATCAACTCAGTATTTAGGTTTTGGGCCTCATTACAAAGGATTATAGCATTACTAATGCTTCTGCTCCGCATATCACCGAGATAGGTAATTTGAATCTTGTTGCTCTGCAAGAAATTATCGAAGAAAAAATCACCGATTATATCTGCCATGAACATGCAGGAACTTTTTAATTTTTCCGTAGCGTCGCCAGGAAGAATACCAAGTGAAGGTACGCCCTGAACCGGTATGCCGTTCCTAATAATTACTAGGCGTTCGTATTTTCCGTTTTGTAACTCCTGTAGGGCAAAAGCAGATGCGAGGAAAGTTTTCCCAGAACCGGCTATGCCTAGGGCTGCCTTTACAGGAATTTTATCATTCCACAGCAAATCCATGTATAATTCCTGCCGCATATTCCTTGGCTTAATTTTACCCAATATCTGCGAATCAAATTCTTTATATCGTAATTTTACAAATTTTGAACCGTCATATCTAAATTTATCTACAATTTTATCTTCAAATTTTAGCAACAGATATTGATTTTTCAAAGCATCAACTTTTAATGCGCCGTCATAAAAATCAGCAAGTTCTTGTTCAGAAAGCTCTAAGGTTTTTATACCGTTATACAATCAACCTCCTGTGATATCAGCTGTTATGAATTGATGAGTAAACTTTTCTTTTTATCCTTAGAAAGCAGGTTTTGTTTCTTTCTAGATATACATTTACAATCTTGACATCTCATACTTTCCCATTTTCCGGCTGGCGTGTAATAAAAGCCTTCGGATTTTAGATTGGTACTTGAGCACACCGGACACTGTATTGTATCTATATCGTTATACAATCCCATATTAAAATTGCGTATATAGGGACGGAATCTCAAAGCGAGTTCTTCAGTTGCAAAAATATCGTTAATATTATATTCAAGCATAGTCTTCAGAGACCCTGAATCGCCTTTACTGCAACCAGCCCATAAAGGAAAGCCGTCGTTTTCCTGCTTATTTCTAATCCCCAACTCCTTATTAATTGCAACCAGTTTATTGCTGGAAAAATGAAAGTTTTGTTTGGCAATCATAAGAGTATCTACAATCACTTGTTTTAGTGGCGGCATATTGTGTTTTAGGAACATGCTGTTAATATGCTTGATGTCAAATGACGAAAAATTATGTCCGATAACCACATCGCATTTTGATAGAAACTCCCAGCAGGAACGCGCTATTCTTGAAGTATCCCTAGCAACCGCCTCTTTACTTGTTAAAATATCAGAATACATTTCGGATTCATTCAGGAATTTTCCTGCCCAACTCAAAACACATATGTCTGATACAATTTGCTCTAATCCAATATTTTGATCCCATAATCCCCAAGTATAAGCAAGCATGGGGAGTGTTTCGATATCTATAATTCCCACACGTGCACCAGGCATTCTATTAATATTTGCCTTATCCTCCATGGAGGTGAAATCAAATTTTATTCCCAACTGCTTACATTTCTTACGATACAAATCCCTGAGATCTTCTGCGTCTTTAAAAGCAATTCCCTCTTTATGATATTGTTCAAATAACTTTCTCCAAAAAGGGACTTTTCCTTGCGATTGTCGTTTTACTTCTGTAATCTCTTGAAAAATTCTGTCATCGATTAAATGAATTCTAGACAATATAGTACTCCTTAAAACGTTTTTGATGATATTTATTCCTTGGCTGGTAGTAGTTGCAACTACTCCCGTAATAAACAAATAAATGAATAATCAGCGGGGATGACGTACTAGTCACAACCAAGGAAACCAATATTGATAATACTAACACATATTTCTATTTTTTGTCAAGGGTAAACAAAATTAATAAAATGACTATTTTATGTTTTCTCAATGACGAAGCACCCGAATTTCGGGAACGTGGTATCAATCAAAGCCGTTTCCCAATCCCTCGGAATTGCAACACTGTGGCTTATGGCTCTCATATCAACAGCAATAACATCCCCTGCTCCGACAGTTCCGGTTGCCACATCACCGAAGTAATTGATCGCGCTTCGCAGCCTGTAGGTATCACCACTTGCAAGTAACCCTGTCAAATCCACGTTCACAGAATCCGCTCCGGTGTGATTCCAGACAACGATTATTCCCTTGTTGGCATCATATTCATTCGGGATTACATGAACTGAATCAGCAGGGGCAGAAGTTGAGTAGGTACTATCAGCATCGCTTCCGGTTAGCGTCTGCCACTCTGCGAAAGTTTTTAGACTAGTTGCCTCAGGGTGGTTATAGATAAACTGCTTTTCTTCTGTTCCGGTGTAGTGATAATTATTCCCAGTTCCGATAAACTCAAGATACCCAGCAGCAAGTCGGTCATAGGTATAAACAATAACGTCACTTCCTAATGGTGCGGGAGAGGTTTCAACATTTGCCAGAATGCAGTTAGTAATATTTGCAGTTTTTATTGACATCATTCTAAAAGCGTTGGCAACTGGATTGACCACAATACTATCTTGCAGGGTAAACTCATTGTTTTCGATATTTGAATATCCAAACTGCATTTCGCCGTAAACGTGAGAGTTTTTTACTAAAACATCCGTGAGTGGTTCTCCTCCGCCAAGTAAAGTCCTGCCAGTAATCGCTATCATTCCATCAATAACATAATGGGATAGTTCGCCAGCAGACCCGTAAAGAGAAAGATTAGATGAATTTGACCCGAACTCTTGTGCAAGAATACAATGTTTTATTGACTTAGCCGCGTTAGCGGTATTGTTTTGGGTATAAATTGAATGTCCGTGTCCTCTATCGGTGGAGAGCCAACCATTGTTGAATATCACACACCCGTATAGCTCTGCTCCGCTTGACGCAGCCCACCAACCGATACCGTCACCAACCTGGTCATAAACAATCCAGTTGATTAACTTAACCCCAACGCCAGTAAAGACGATATTTCCCTTATCAAGAGTTACCGGATTAGACCCCTCCTCGTCAGACCACCTCCCAACGCCAGTTTGTGTCTTTTCAATGTTATACCAGTGAGTGTATGAGCCATCAATCGCCAACGAACCATCAATAATTACCCTTTCACCCGGATACGGTTTTATTAGGATTGGACTGGCAAGAGTTCCATTCAAATTACAGGTGAAATCTCCGGTATAAGTACCGCCTCTTAAATACAACGTACAACCTGGCGGAACTGCATTAACAGCTAATGCAGTTGCCAAATCCCACGGACTATTGAGTGAACCATCACCTCTTGTCATTAGCCTGCACTCGCATAATAAATGCCTTCGTAACCCGGCGTGTCCCCGGGGTCTAAGGGTTTGCTAATGCCGCCATTGCCGCGTGAACTTGTGGTTGATATGCGCTGATGTCAATATTCCAAATTGCGATAGCTTGTATTTTCGATACTGAAAATGAAACCGGAGTTGCAGCTCCGTTTGCACCTATCCAAATAGGTCGGGTATTTGAAGCAGAACCCGCTGGAATTGTCCCTTCAAGGGTTGTTTCTCGGTACGCATTTGCGCCGCACATCATCAGTATTCCAGAAGCCTTTGTGGGTGATTTGATGAGTAAGGTGACACTAGAATAATAAACGTTATACGCAAGATAAAAGTCATTTGCGCCGGGACTATCAATTCCCGCCAATATCCCATTCGCATCCGTATATCGAATCGCCATTGACCACGTTTGATTATTTACGGGTACGATGCCGCTGCCTAAGTATTGTGAAATACCGTCAAAAGCCCATCCGTATGAAGCATCAAATGTGGGAGCAGAAGCAGTTGTTAAGTCGTAAGTTCCTGGATTCGCAAGGTTAACATAACTTGCGGCTATATTCCCTGTCCCCAATGCCTTGTATGCCCCAATACAATTAGCGGCAGGAATGCCGCCAGCCCTATACCACGGGAGGGCAATAGCCGCCCTCTTCCCTGCAATTATCGGTATAAAAAATCTAGATATGTCCATACGCACCCCAATAAAATTCTAATTTCATTAAGTTCTCCTCAATGAAACTAAAGCAGGTCGATATGAAATAATATCGCCTGATCAGCAGTTGCCTGCGCCACAGCAGAAGCACTTGTGCCCAAACGGGCTTTTACAAAACCCCAGGGCAAAAACACCTTTGGATCTACGATGTAACTTCTGGCGGCAGTCGTAACCGTCACAGATACTTCGGCGCTGCTGTCATCGTATAGAGAATAGTAGTTGGTGCCATCGGTGGATACCAAGAATGTCATCGCCGTTCCAGTAATTTTACTGCCACTAATAGTCACACCCATCAGCGTTGAATTATTTAATGTTATAGCCTCACTAGTAGTTTGTCCAACCACAAACGATGACGCGATTGTTTTTCTTTGAGCCATTTTATGTTCCTCCTTATTTATTGTTGAATCGGGATACTCCTTTCAACAAAAAAAGGAGATTCCTCTAAACTTCCTCATCGCTATCAACCTTCATTTCATTTCGCAGATCCGTTGAAAGTTTAAACGCAACATATTCTGTCGCAGGTATTTGAATTTCTTCAGCTACGCCTTTTACACCCCTAGTGGGTTTCTTGCCCTGATGTGCGGCAATAGCGACGTAATTAAGTTGTCCAAATCCCCTGACAGCAATTTTTACTCTGTTCCTAATTGCATCTCTAAATATTGATATCAGCGTATTAAAAAATAATTCCGTATCTTTAATCGTATATCCACATCTATGTGCTAATTCTGCTATTAATTCATCTTTATTCATATTGTCATCCTTTTTATATAATTATTGTATTATATACCAATATATGCAAATTTGCTGGCAACTACGATAATTTTTTCTTTTTATAAGTTTTTTTAATATATTCCCTATCTATTTCTTTTTTCTTTTCTTTCCAGCAGTCTCCGCAATACTTTCTGCTATTATGATCTTTCTCAATTTCTTTTCCGCATCCCAAACATACTAGATATGGGGGATAGAAATCAATCATATTGTCCCTGCTACTAATAACTGCAAAAACGTCTTCTGGCTGGCAGGCGTTATCCGCATAAAGAACCTCAAGCCAACCGTCCTTACTGGGATTATTGACATCAGAAAGCAGATATCCCTTGTCTATCAAATCATAAACTATCGATTCCTGCTCTTGCCGATTGGCATAAACTTTTGCAAGCGAAAGATAAGGAGACAAAACGGCGTTGACAGAAAACCTTGTACTCCAATATTCGCTGTCTTTATTTTTATGCCAGATGTCGCTGCTTTGCTTGTAAAATTTTGAGCAAACTAAAATCACAAACAGTATTTTTTCTACGCGATAATTACTAACGCGCTTAATACAATCAATTTCATGCTTGGTTATAAAGATATCGCTGGGAATACTCAGCGCGCTTTGTTTTGATTTCTTGATAGCCGTATCTATGGAATTGCCAAAAATAATTTCATTATATTCGGGATTATATTTGTAGCAAAACATATTTAGTTTTTTTCTTATTTGTTCTTCATCTAACTTTTTAAAGAAATAAAATTTTGCCAAAATAATAAGATCCTTACGCGACATAAATTTAACAAAACCATTTGCTAAAAGTTTTTCCGCATACAGCAATTCATCAAATATAGGTATCATAAATAAATTCCTCCTCCCGATATGGGGCTTCCGTATTGACGGGTTTCAAATCGAAATAAGAACCCAGATATTCAATACCTCCAGAAGCGTCCAAAAATGGCGCCATGGGAGTTTCTTGACGGTGCTTCATCACATTGCCTACTACACCCTCGCCAAAAATTTGCCAAACGAACTGCTTGGTGTCGTGGGGATAGTCGACGTAGCAAACCCTAACGGCAAGATTGGCTAATTCAGAAATATCGGCGCTTATAGCATATGCTTCTTCCAGAATGAATTTATTATATTGTTTGAGGTTGCTAAACATCTCTTTGCCGTTTACGTCTTTGATAAAAGCAAAATTGGTTTTTCCGCTCTTATATTTTTTATGCAGGGCTTTAATCTGCTGATATTTGTTGTCATCATATTCTATGGACGAATCTATTAGAATGGCAACAACATCTTCTACGTTTTTGTTTTTTACCTTCTTTTTAATTTCTTTTACTTCTGATTCCAAAAAACGACAGGCTTTATTGGCAATACAATCGGTTTCAATAATGGGACTGAATTTATAATATTGTTCGGCAATTGATATCTCTTCTGCGGATAGACGATGAGAAAGATTATGGTAATCATACAATACGGTTTCCAGAGATTTACCAAATGTTCTGGCACAGTGATTATGGTATTTACGATTATATCGGCTATATTTCTTATTCAATCTTGGATATAGATGTCTCATAAAATAAGGACGTTTATCTATGATCAATCTGTTGTTTAATTCCGCTCGTTGTCGCTCCTCGGCGTTCATTTCAGCGGAGATTTTCGTCCATCTAGTCCAATGTTTTGGCATCTTTTTGGTGTTGTCGTTCTTAGCCGCATCTATTGCCTGACCCTGATAGAACCGACAGAGTTTGAGCCTTTTAATCAGTTCCTTATACTCGACAGAATCTTGCGGATATGACTTCAGCATGGCATCCATAGTTGTGGAGGTATTGGTAATAATTCCTATGGGACTGTCAAAGCTCTTAATATCTGCTAGGTACAACTCATCTTCCTCGATAACGGATTTAGGAGCAACACCTTTATCGTAGGTAATCGGCAAGCCACCATAAGTACCTTTCAGCACAACGGAATTATCTGTTGTCATCGTGAGGTCGCCATCGAAGTCGCTGTCTGCTTGCAACATCGTATCTAACCCAAAGATGTTGTATATGATCCCGCTGCCGATATATTGATACCAGAAGCGTTGATCGTCGCTGTTTTGCAGATTAAGGACATTGACTTCGCTACGCCAAGTCAGAGGCGCTCTCATAGCCGCCACCTTGGAGACGCCTTTGCGATTCCAGTAGTTGCTATAATGTTCGCCCCTCTTAAGTAATCCCTTGGGGACTTTGCCAAAGCAGTGTTCCATCAGCGCATAGGGATCTGCAATCATAGTCGAGTAGTTGCCGTCTAATACCAGGTTGCCAATATAAGCCTCTCTAATTTTTTTATTGAGGCTGTGAATAACGTGATTCTGTATATAGGGATCTGCTATCAATTGGTTATTTAGCAGTAACGACTTCGTAATGGGATCGCTTATCTTCTCCAGCAACAGGGGGTCGTAATCATCATATGCGAGTTTACCCAAGAGATACAATAGCGTATATGAAATATCAAGCCCCATGGTTTTACCGATGTAATCAATGGTTTTCTGACACAGGAATTTTATTTCGGCGTCACCAATATCGAGATTCTGAATAAATTGGTAATTGCTGAAAACGTAGTCGTAATCTTTACGGGGCGCGTATCTACTAATTCCCCAGTTCATATTATTGGCTTTGCACTTACTGACGTATTCTCCGACGCTGTTGTAAAACGGAGCGCCCTTAAACATGGACTTAGTAAGTATCAAGTCCATATCTCTGATATTTACCGCGTTGCCATACATATCCGTTATCAGGTGTTCGCCCAGTTTTTCGCTGTATCTATGGAAGTCCATGGTGGCAACCATGCCCTTCATAAAAGCGTTTCTAATGATAAACGAAGACGGTACGTAATCCAGTTCCAACTCCTCTGCCCACCTACGAGCGTGTTCAACAGAAATCAAACCCTGCCCATCGAAGGCGTTAAACTCCAAAGGCATCCGTCTTTCCTCGATATAATCTTCTGTAGGCGTTTCTACAACGTAGTCCACCGTTTCTTCCCTTGTGGTGATGTAATCCGGAATAACTGTAAAATACGGCGTACTTACTTTTATGGTGCCACTGAAATTCAGGGCGAAATAGGCATTGTATTTATTGGGACTAACCGCTACGCTTTCGTCTATGCCGTTTTTCAACACCGTCTTTAATTCCATCTCAATATCCGCACTACAAAAGATGACGGTATTCCTGCGGCTGTGTCCGGCGCCACACATAAACCGTACAAATTTCTTGCCATTGACTACGAATGAATTACTGATTATTTTTTTATAATGCTTCCGATCTTCTACAGATAGGCTAATGATTTCCGGTACAAATAGGATCTGATTTAACCGGTTTTCAATTTCTACTATTCTTTCAATATTTTTACCGCTGGATTTCCTACCTTTTAATTTTCTTTTTTCAGCCAGTAGACCTGCTATTTCCAGGGGGTCGTAATTTCGGTGTTGCAGGTCAAACAATGTTCTTATGGCTTGATTCTCAGCAACCGATATAAGTTCTCCGTTTTTTCTCGCCTGATTAATGGTGACATCAATATTATAATTACTACGGATTACACGGCTACTGGATAGGTGTAAGATATAAAAGGATTGAATTTTGCTCAATGATGTCTGGTAATCCTTTCTTTAGGATGTATTAATTACATATTATATTTCATCGCTATCTGAATATTCACTATACCGACAATCTAATGCGTTTTCAGTATACCTGTAGTAACTCATCTCGTTCCAATGATATTCTTTATTTTCTTTATCAAAATTATAGATTATGTTGAAATCGCTGATATAAAATCTACAGGGTTGCAAGTCGTTGCTATCACATTCACATTTGTCGAAATGCAAGCAGTCTCCGCAAATTCTCCTTTCTGTGTTATTCTGTTGTTCGTTATAATCTTTATCTTTGTATGCCATGTTGTTATGTTATTATTACACCTCCTCGCTTTCAAATTCAACTCCTGCGCAGAAACTCTCGGATTCTATGATTGCTATAAATTTATCCAGGGTTTCCACCAGGGACGTGCTTTTAAATATATTTCTGTAGCCACCGATATGAATTTCATCAATAACATATCCCTGCCATTCTAAAAGGGGATTGCCGCTGTTGATTTCTGTAAAGGATAGTATGTATCTGCCCATCCAATTTATTACGGCGTTGTTGTCAAATATTCTATTTAGTTTGTCTTTCATAACCTCTTATTTAAACCTCTTTCTGAAATAACTTCTATTTTTACTGGGAATCCAGCCAGTGTTGACGTTATATCCGACATTCCCATTTACTAATTTTACGATTATTAGTATTACAATGAATAATACGATTTCCACAGTTATTCTCCTCTGGGCTTATTGCCCTATATAATTACTACAATATTACCACACATATCATTATTTGTCAAGGGTAAATAGAAAACTCATTTTACCGTAGCCCTTGACAGATTTGAGGTTATGTGGTATAGTTGTCGTAGTTGTAAATTGGGCTAGGCTGTACTTGATCAGTACGGCGACAAAGGGTATCTCTCTCGTATCCCGCCCAATCTAAATTCTAACGAGAGGAATCAGGAGCAGGAGGAGAGAAGGAATTTGCAAAAAAAATATATCTCAGATGTTATCACAACAAAAGAAATAAAAAAATGGCAACCAGGTAATCGCATTCTTGTATGCTCTCAAACCGGTAGCGGTAAAAGCGAGGTCATCAAGACGGGATTATATGACTACGCCAAGACCATGGGTAAAAAAATATTATTAATGAGTAATCGCAATCTTCTCAAGAACCAGAATATCGTAGATATCGGCAGTAAAAAAGATGTGATAAAGGTTCACAACTACCAGGAATATGAATCTCGTATTCTCGGCGGATTAGATATTGACGAATTGTTCCGTCCTTTTGATTACGTTGTATATGATGAGAGCCATTATTTTTTCAGCGATTCGCAATTCAACAGAAATACAGATCTACTCATCAGTCCCATTAAAGCAACTCCTGCCGACAAAATATTTATTTTTATGACGGCTACTCCAGATGCACTACTTGATTATCAATCTGATTATGACTATGTGTATAACCTGCCCCAAGACTATTCTTATATAGATAATATATATTTTTATAATATGAATGAAAAATCATCGGTGGTAGAAGCCATTATTCAAAATGCCCCCCAAGAAGATAAAATACTATACTTTGGCAGTAACGCCGAAGACATATGGAGGTTGTCTACACACTTCCCTAATGACGCCGCATTTATTTGTAGCAGTAGCAACAAAATGGCAGATAAGTCCAGCGCAGAGGCTATTGCCGATATTGTAAATCACGCCAGGTTCAGTCCTAGAATTTTATTCAGTACCAAGGTATTAGATAATGGTGTTAATTTAAAAGATGAGAATTTAAAGCACGTTATTATAGATATATCAGATCCCATATCCTTTATTCAAACCATGGGAAGAAAAAGATGCTTATCCGCTAAAGAAAGAATTACGTTGTATGTTAGAAATTATCACAAAGGCATGTTGTTCTATATCATCAAAGGGCTACGTACTAAAATAAAGATGGTGGAAGATTACAACAAATTACTGCCAATAGATTTTAGAAATAAATATAGTCTAAGAGATAGCGATAATCTATTTGATGACAATTATAATTTGAACCATAGCAGATATCAGCATTATCTTACTCAAAAACGACTGTTGGAAACAATGTTTTATGACGACGGTAAAAACGGCTATAAAAATTATATCTGCAAGTTATTAAATTTTCCCGTAGAAAACACCAGAGATGCCAACAAGGATTTTGAACGCATATCAATTAAAGACCTGATGGAAAAATATTTGGGCGTTAAGATGTTCAAGGACGATCAGGAAAAATTTAAGCTGTTGTTTTTTGATAAAATATTTACTCCGAAAAAAACCGAATACATAGCCAGAGGAATAAAGGCAGCTAATGGCATCCTGGAGGAAGATGGGCTTGATTACAAAATATATAGTAGGCAAGAATTTAAAAACATCAACAAAAATAAAACCTATTGGATAGTAGAAAAACAGATATAAGGAGAGCAGCGGATGTCACTAACAAATGTGCTTAAAAAATATGTGGGACAGAAATTATTTGCTGAGGAGCAGGCAGAATTTAAACAGGAATTTTTTAAAGAGTTGTTTGATCCCTATGGTGTTGTAAATTACAAAAAGAGAAGCACTATATTTATAAACGCTGTTTTGGAAGAAGATAACCTTCCATTTATTTTTGCCGTTGAAAAAGAGACTTTGGAAGGCAGTAATTACGGCAGGACATATTGGCTACTGGTGGAACTATAAATGTAGTCCACACTTGCTTAAGTCGGTTTAATCACATAGGTATTGATTAAGTGTAGTTAAGCAAGTTTTTTTAAATTTATATATATGTAAAATAGGGGTAGTACCTGTTGTTCCAGAGTATACCCTGTAGTCAGGGGTACGATGTAATGACATAATAGTTTCAGATGAAATAGGATTATCTTTAGTGGATGATCTTATTTTTTTATTAAAATATCATTATTTTTATTCTTTTTTAATAAAAATATACTGTTTTTACCTAAAATGCTGATATTTTATCGGTTATCGCATCGGTATTACTATTACTATATTTATATGATGTTATGATAGTTGATTTTATAAAATATTACAACATTTATATTTTAATAATATTAGTATTACTATTACTTTATGACTACTACAACGACTTATTTTCAGTATATTTTGATGATTTTATCATTATTTTTAATATTATAGTGAATGTGTGAATAGATGTGCTGTGCCTGGTTATTAAATATCTGCTATTCTTGAATTTGTAAAATAGGCGGGTTATTATTATAAATAGTATTGATTATATCTATAATAATCACTACCTTATTGGTAGAATATGGATCACATTATAAATATGATAGATTATATCTTATTATCTTACCAGGGGATTATTTTTTAATGTAAAGTAAACTTTACATTAAATCGGATAACATGCAACTTGTCACAGAAGGCTTATAAACATAATAAATATAATCAGACAATATCTATCTTATTATAATAATAATATCTATCTTCATAATAGTATCATTGTATCACTACTTCATACCATAATAATATATATGAATAATATCATAATAAATAATTATAATCCGATAATACCACTCCATATTATATTTATTGTCTATTCTATTAATATTCAATTAGTTTAATATTAAAGGCTGATATTAAAAAAATAATAGGGTCAGTGTCAACCCTATTATTATCTATCTGGTATTATATGATGATGACTACATCGAATAGTCAATATCTCTTATATGGTCTTCTTTGGTCATGTGCAACCACGTGTTGACCATTTCACTATTTGCAAACCCTGATGCTATTTGATCAAACCTTGCCTGTATCATTGCTTCTGATAAACCAATATCATCAAGGTAAGTACTTAATCTTCTCTCAAGGTCTTCTGATGGCTTCATTATGTCTTCTCCTATTGTCTGTAATTAATCAATCTTGCAAGCAACTACGCTATTAAATCCGGCGGATTTTAAAGCGTCTAATTGTGCATGTAATTCTTTTTTAGTTACCCATGATATAAATTCTTGTGCATCGGATTTTAATCCCCATTTTAGTGCTAAAATTCTATAAGTGTATTTTTTCATTTTAACTTCTCCTATTTATAAATTTTAGTTGAATCAATTATTAGTTTCACAATGGCAATTATAAAGATAATTACCACTATTGTTATGATGTTATGTCCGAATGTGATTTGCTGTAAAATTGTCATGTGTTTTCTCCTGTTATGTATATATAATACCATTAAAATGCTAAAATCGACCTTACAAATATGTAAGGTCGCGTTCTATAATCACCAGGAATTATAGAATGAATTGTTAGATGAAAGTAATATTTCATGTACATTAAAATTACCACGGATCGAAAAAATAAGGCTGATTTTAAACGAAGGTATCAAAGTATCAAACCATTGTTAAAATGCGTTAAAATCAATCTGGTGTTATGTTTTAAGGCATCTTAACTTTAATTCCAGGATTTCGTATTTAAAACCGTTATAATCTTAAAAAATCGCGGGTTGAATCTGTGTATTTCAATATCAGGAAATTTTAAGGTAAAATGCAGACAATTTTAAGATATCTAATCTAATTCTCATTTTATTTTAATGTTTCGACCTGATAATAAAGTATATCTTAAAGGAGATAAAAAAATGACTAAAAAACATTATATCCAGATTGCAAAAAAGTTTAATGAATTACTAAAAAAGACTGAAAAATATCAGATATACAGACCGGAGTATGGGCATCAATTCATGGCATGATCGAAATTTTCAAAAATGATAATCCCTTATTTGATGAAGCGCGATTTATGCAAGCGGTCAAAAAAGACCTATAATTCTAAAATCATCCGGCGGTATAACAAAAAGGATTATACCGCTCAATGATGGTAGAATCTGATACCATGAAAACATTATTTTATTAAGGAGAATAACAGAATGAGAAAAATAAAGCGGTATAGTCAGATCGAATCAATACCAGAATATGCTTTAAATCATCTGATTAACGATGATCAAACCGGTTTAAATGATGATGATTTAACCAATATTAAAAATTATTTAACTTATTGGGACATTATCACGGCGGATTTACCAAAAAGAAAAACTATCATTTTTTCATTATTTGAGAATGATACAGAATCTTTTTTCTCCAATTATCCGGCATTCGGGTTGCCTTGCATGTGTGTGAAGTGCAATGTAACGGTATTATTATAATCAAACCATAACAGAATAGGAGAATAACACCGATGAAAAAATTAATCAGTAAAAAATGGCAACTTGAAAAAAATAACATGAGACAATACCAATTAAAGCGCGCCAGGATGGATAAAAATAAGAGAATCGAATTTTTAACCCGTTGATTTTAGATCATGGTATATTATAACAGAACGTGGTATAATATACCAGAATGTAAGATTAACCAAAAAAATCTAATAACAGGAGTGATAAAATGAATGCGAATAGTACACCGACAATTTATGATATAAAATATAATACCATCAAAAAATTACCTTATTTTTTCGACACAAAAACCATGAAATTTTTTAATCAAACCATGCGAAGCTTTAAGGTTAAAAAATCTCCATCCGGCAGAATTTTCATATATGCAGATATGAAAAAATATGATGGCGTGAATGTCGGCTATACCTTCAGAGAATATCGGGACAATGACCTTAAAATGGTATATAATGATGATGGTACAATGTTTAACCATGATACCATAACAGGTATCATTAAATTCATCCAGGAGCATTAAAATGCCTGTTATAATCCTATCGCTTGTATTATTCACATTTTTATTAGCTATATGTGGATTGTATAGACTAATAACAGGTAAAAACATATAACAGAATAGAATGGGAGAACGTCATAATGGATGAAAAACAAAAAGAATTTTTAAAAGAATTACAAGCCTTATTAAAAAAATATGATGCGAATATATCATATAATCATTACGAATCTGATAATAATATCTTTGGCTCTTATTATGACATAAGTATTAAAAATACAGAAGTTATAACAGTTGAAGGTCTTTGTATCAATTCTGATAATATTTTTCCAATGAAATAATCTTTTTATCATGTATAACACCAGGAGAATAACAGAATGACCAATACATTTTTTCAATATGAAATACTTCATAATAACAGATCGATGGTAATATCCGGCGGTAATGATTATAACACATCCAAACAACGAGCCTTTAAGGATGCGAATTACTATATAACAGAATGTAATTATCATCCCGTCATAATTCATATAAAAGAAATGTGTAACACTTGCAATAATGACGGCAGGATCAAACAATACCAACGGCGTAACAAATTTATTTATAAGATCGTCCGGTGTCCGGCGTGTAAAGGTAAAATTCCAGAATTCCAAGAAGAGTTTAAAATTGATTAACGGGAAAATTTAAGGTAATGTTCTATTGTATGTTCTATAACAACGTGCTATAATTAGATTATAACAACAAACAAAAGGAGAATAACAATGTATGCGATTTTCGGATATAAAGGCGATAAAGATAATTTTGGAAGTTTTTTAGCCGAAGTAAAAACTAAAGAAGAACAGGAACAGGTAGAAGAAAAAGCAAAGACTCAAGGCTATACAAAATTTTCTTACAGTCATCCCGATGGATCGCTGCCGGATTTTACAAAGGCAATCCGAATATAACAGAACGACACAATGAAAATCCGATTTCATGTAACAGGAGGATAACGGCATATGCTAAAAGTGACAATATATAGTAATGATGGCAGTAAACGTCAGGCAGATTGTATTTTCAGGAATCACGGCATATTTACCAGGTTTATCAGTAAATACCAAAATTACGGCGGATTTAGGCGGTTTAATTATGACTTATGGGATGATCAATACAATCCCAGTCATCAGGAATTAGGTGGTATTTTATCATGCAATGATGAAGGATTTATCAGTATTTTCAGAAGACTATACACCATATAACAGGAAAGGATTAATGACAATGGAAAAACAGACAATCATACATTATGCACTACAATATTTTTGTAATCTTAAAAAGGATGGAATTAAATATTATCTGATAAATAATATAACCCACATTGTTTTAGCTTTGGTAATTGAAACAATCGAATATAAATTGGTTATGTGGGATAACGGCAATATGCAAGTATTTTCTAATGGAATGGAGATATAATCAAATGCCAATAAATAGAAGACTACGATGGTTTTTAGAAAATCTTATCCGGTGTGAAGACAATGACAAAAGGATCAACCAGGCGATTATAGCAATACGAATTATAGAACGTGGACTAATAACAGAATCCGAAATGCAGATGATGGAAAAACTAGGGTTTAAACATTAACAAAATTGGGTATTGACAACCCCGTAACAATCAGGTATAATTAGATCAGATAAGGAGATAAAAATGTCAACATCGTTTAAAAAAATTGAAGGGTCAACCGAAAGAGTTGATGCAAACATAATTCTTACTTCGTTTTTTGGAGGAGTAGAAAAAGGCCGAAGTTTACAAATAACTATCAATGCTGAACATGAATCCGGCCATGTTCAACTGACTAAAGATCAGGCAATCGAATTGCGCAAAGGTTTAGATGAATGGTTGTCAGGAAACCCATTAACAGAAATTACACGATGAAACAATCCTTTCATATGGTAAAATAACAGGAGATAAAAAATGAGACTTTACTTTGCAAACAAAAATGATCCAAACGATATTAAAATATTTGAAAACCCTAATAACGCGCCTATTCCAAGAGTGGGAGAAAGCATTGTTGCAGGATATTTACCGTCTCCAGTCGTAACGGGTGTAATATATGATTATAAAAATAATACTGTGGGAATTACCATTGATGGTTGGGTAAAATTTATGGAATTTCCTGTAACTGTTCTATAAAACACATATTTCATATAACAGGAGACCAAACATGAATCTGCCAAATTTGCCCGATATTGTAATGCAAAAGATTAACCAAAATTCCAGATGGTTTAAAAACCTTTGGGACGACAACCAGGATCAATACGAATTCTATAAACTGGCAGTAAAGATTAAACCAAATTTAACCTTTGCGGAGTTTGAAAAGGGATGGCAGTATAGGGTTGTACTTCATCCTGATTACAAACAGGCCAAACAAGAGTTTATGAGTGTTATTTTGGGTTGTTATTAGTATAACAGAAAGGATAAAACAATATGTCAATGTCATTACATGAATATAATCATCCGGTTTTGATACTGGAAACAGAGCAAGATTTTATCAATTATTGTAATAGCCCTATGCCTGATAATCATATGGATCGATGGAATGTAAAATCCTTATGGGTAATCGATATTATAAAGGAATACAGCAAAGAAAAATACCCATATAACGATAACATTAAGGCTATTGTGCTTAACAAACATCCAGAATTGAATGCCGATATTGTTAGTACAATGGTTTATAATTCTCAACAATACAGGTATTATGAACGGCATTTTGAAGAAGGTTATTTCTTACTGACACAAGAAAAACTGGAAGAATTTTATAACAACAAAACAAAATTTACACTTAATAATAAACCATGCTCCGCCAGGATGATTGATAATAAGATTTATTGCATGCCGAAGGGATCAAAAAGAAAATACTATCATGTTTATGGCGAATGTGGTACATATGATACATGGGCTAAAACCATATAACAGCATGAAATTCAAGTTTCATCTATAGCAGGAGGATTAAAATGGATCACTGGAATGAAAACGATGTAATACCAGAACGGAATCGAAAAATCAAATTTTATTATAATTATTATACTCAAGATCCGGCAGAAGGAAAATTTGTAATCAAGAAAGATGGGTCAATGGAAGTAATAGCAACCATCTTTGTATTTGAATGGAATTCTATTATCAAATGGCGATATACCTTATAATGAAATGTCAATTTCATAACAACTAACCGTGAAAGGAGGATGACATGAGAAAATCAACCGGCATTATAACAACGGCGGGATTAGTATTGATTATGTGTAATAGCATGGCGACAAACCAGAATGCCGTGCAAAAATCATCCTCTAATTTCATAACAAAAAGTAATCCCGTTGTTATTGCAATTACAAATACAATAACAGCAGTAAAAACCATTATACCAATAGCAGATACAGGCGAATTCGATATAAGCGCACATTATCACAAACAAATGGATGACGGCGAATACACAGGCTATTTTTTGCCTTCATTGGTACAACGTTTTGGCGATGCCGATATCAGATATAATTTCTGTGGTGTAATGACATTACTAAATACTATGGATATCATACAGGGCTATAACAGCATGACGGCGGTGGAATTGGTGAATAACTACTTTGCAGATAACAGCGACAATATTTCCAACACGGGATCAATGTCTCCGTCTCGTTTATACTGGACTGCTGATAAAATCGGATATGAAACCGGATTATGGCGTATGAATACCATCTATGGCAAAACTGATTTTACCCTATTAGAACCGGTGAGAAAATCAGAATTACAGCAGGTGGTTGATAAGGCCGAAGAAGTTTTTAATAACAGCGGCGTGGCGATAATGCACGTTGGAATAGCAGACCATAATCAATTTAGTTATTTCCATTTCATAACTGTGGTGGATATGAAAATGAATGCCAACGGATCGGTTGATATGTTGATTGTGGACTCTATGGGTGCAGAACACAGCGGTTATTATGGGTGGGTAAACAGTAGCGATTATCTAACATCCTTACGACCATATAATGACAGCAGATACAACCCAGAAGTATTTACAGGCATTATTAATATATATGGTGTAATTCCAAACAGATAACAGGAGGTATAAAATGTTTACTATTCAGGATATTATGGATAAATACGGGGTCAGGTCGTGGCGTGAAACCGGAGACAATCTAGTTGCGATCAGAAAAGGTAAAATGTGGTTGTATTTTCAATGGCGAGATGAGGATACCGGATATATCCAGATGGGATCAACAGATCATTTTGAATATTAGATAACTTAAAATATCTGGAAACACTTGACTTTTGTATTTTATCGTGCTATACTTATAGTATCAAAGAACATGAAAGGATAATAAAATGTTTGATAAAATCAGGAAAGATTTGGCTGAAATTGGTCTTGATTATGCTCTTGAAACCAGAACAAGAACGATTATGTTTTTGACTGGTAAGAGCGAACAGGAAGCAAAGAATGAGGCTATGAACAGTATTGAAAATGATGCTGGAGTATTTTTGCTGTATCCTAATATTTACGGTAAATAGAACAATCATACATGAAAGGAGAATTTTATGGACTACAAAGAATATCTAAATAGAAAACACGCTGAACATGGAGATAGGTTTGATACATCCGAATTGTCTTTGCAATTTGTACCTTACTTTGAAAATAGGCAACGTATCAATATCAAGAATCGATGGGGAGAAGTTTTGACAGGTACAGTTGGTGTAACTACTGGATGGAAACCGTCTTTTCTTCTGATGAGACGTAAGAATCAAACAGGCAGTAGCATCTTGTTATCTAATTTGGATGTACTCTTATGAAAAAAGTTTATAATTTTTGGTTACTGCCTTTGAATAAGTTTTATCAATCCGAACATTCTCCATATTCCAGTCAATACGGTAATCCCCTCAATTGGGCTGAACATTTATTTTGGTGTAATCCAGGTGCGGATGAGATCATGTATATGGCTGAAAATGGCAGGAAAAAATACACCATCCAACGTGGTAATATGCCAGCTTTTCAGGGATAATAAAAGACCAATTTCATTAACAGGAAAGGATCAAACAATGACCGAATTAGAGCAGGAAGTAACCAGGATTTGTGAAGAACATGCAAGCGGTTATGATAGCGGTATGGCAGGTTTTATGAAGGACTTGCATTATGGTGGTTGTGTATCGGGTTTAGTTGGTGCATTATGCTACTATTCAGATACCAACAAGTTTTATGATCAATTTGAAACCGATATTTGGGATTTGATTATCGAACAATCAGAACACGAAGGCGATAACGCATTCAAGTTTCTTGGTACACTTAATGGTGCTGAAAATGTTGGTGGTGCTGATCAATTCAAAAATCTTTTAGCGTGGTTTGCATTTGAGGAAACCGCTTTCAGATTGTTTGGTAACGACCAGGAGGATTAACCGTGATAAAATTGATGGTATCACATAACTGCGGAATGAGTTATTTTTGCCAAAAAGAAGCTAACACAATAGAGGAATTAAAACCAGATTGTGAAAAATTGAATGAAGAAATGTGGCGATGGTATCTTGAAGACACAGAAAATCCTAATGAATTAGTTGGTGATCCCTGCGCTATCCATGCCGGAATACTGTCCTTTATTGACGGTATCAATAAGCAACAATCTTAATAAAACAAGAATTTCATATAACAGAAAGGAATAACGATATGCACAAAATGAGTGGTGTAAAGAGATTTAATGTTATGTATGGAGTAGGAATGGCTAAATATTTGGTCAGTTATCACGGTGGAATTAAAAAACATAATGATGGAAGTGATTTTTTCGACATTGAAATATTTAAAAATAAAAAGAAATTAAATGCTTTTATCAACGACTTATACCTTGCCGGATATGTCGAAGCAAAAATGGATATTTACCTATAACAGAAACGGAGATAATATTATGGATAATAACATCTATTGCCTACAAAATATAAGTGACGTGGGAGAATTCATATTTGGCGATAACTACCCTGCTAATATTGATCCCGAACATCAGGCTGATTTGATACTAGCATTTTTAGCAGGGCATCTACCAGGAACGGTTTTCAGGCAGTTGCAAAAAAGCTAGAAATTGATAATAACAGAATGGCAATTATATGTGACAAGGCATTCAATAAGATTTTGTTCAATTAACAGAAAGGATAAAATATGATTAACCAAACGCAAGAATTAGTAATTAAGGGAATCCTTAATTTTGATAATGCTCAAGAAGTAATCTTAACAGCATTGAAACGTCATAGTCAGAAAAACCCAGGCGAAATTGTCAACATACTAAACGCTATGAATATGCTAGTTGCTGAAAATATCAGGATCAACCAGGACAAAAATGATAAATGCGAAAATGCTTTATCGTATACAATTACTTCATTGTCGAAGAATATCAAAAACGAGTTTGAATTTGTAAACGCATTATCTAATTGTGAAATCCTGTGTCCAGATGGTAATACCGAAGGCAATAGTCCGGCAGTAAAAAATTACTTTGCATCTATGCTAGAATATCTGAAGATACACGAAAAAGAATATCTTGATAGTGATTGGGCTATTGGTTTCGGGCATAACAAATACTTGCATATGATTTTAGGTTCTCATATCAATCTTGTAACAGAAGAATCGCAAACAATCAACTACTAGATAAAATACTATTTTCATGTAACACTATTAGACAATGAAAGGACAATTTTATTATGAAAACAATAAAAAGATTGTTGAACTCATGGCTTAATAATATGGGGTATTATCGCATAAAAGATTTGCAAGGATTTGGGCATTGTGGCTTATGCGGAAAACCTATAAATGACACGGTTTTTGAACGGGGTTGGGCTATTGGCATTTGTGAGAAATGCGAAAAGGAATATGGATCATAAAAGCAAGATTTCATTATATAACAGGAGGATGATATGAAATTTGAGATCGGTCAAAGAGTAAAACTAATTAATGAACAGGCACTTGAAGATATGTGTCCAGTCCAGGTTGGAGAAGAAGGCATAATTATAAACATCGAACTACCTATTGAACCTTTTGATAGCGATATGCTTTTTGTTCTTTGGGATAATCACCCCGAACAGGATTATGCCGTGTGGGATTATGAAGTTGTGGCAGTATAATAAAACATTGATTTCATATAACAGGAAAGGATGGTTGAATGAAAGTATCTCTAATTGAAAAAGTATTTTATGAGCCAGGTGTAATACTTACTTTTGATCAGGCTAAAGAAAAGGCTTTACTGTTCCTAGACTATATAAAAATGACTGATGAGGACTTGGTTGACTACTGGTTTGGACTGGCTGATAATTGGGACTTGAATATTTGGATAGATGTTGATGACGATACCTATACAGATGAAAATGAAGAAGATTTTATGAGCCTGACATTGTATAAGGTTGAAAATGGTCATACAACACAAGAGTATATTCCTATTATATCCGGCAAAGGTGTAAGACAACTGGAGGTCTAAATGAATGACGAATTTACCAGGCGGTGTGAAAAGGCTGTCAAAGATTTAGAAGATCTGAAAGCACCATATACAAAAAATAAAAATTTCATGGAAGTTGCACGTATCAATGGTAAAATCGAAGGCGTAAAACTGGCACTAGATTATTATAACAAACTTCAAATATATACTAAATGAAACAACGATTTCATTAGAAAAGGAGTATAAGATGAGCAGAAAAAAGAAACTTGTTATGATTGTCGTTTTTGTAGCATTGTTTGTAGTAGGTAGTGTCTTTTATTGGGTTATACCAGGATTTACTTTATTCCATATGTTGATTACAGGAATTCCTACGTTGGGCGTATTGTTCTTTTCGGCTAGTTTGATGTTCGATACAATAAAATAATAGTTTTATAAGGAGGATAATATGAACTATCTTTATTATTTTGAAGCATTGTTAAATGATAAAAGAATTTTAAATCTTGTTTGTTCGGGTGATAGGGATTCGGTATTCTTTACTGCAATGATATTGGAAAAATCAGAATTTGTATTGCAATTCAAGGTTTCTTCTGGTGCAATGACAAGTGCAAATGCTAAAGATTGGGGATTTGGTGAGTTTAAAAAATGGGTACAAAAATTCAATTATAATTAAAAACAACAACATAAAAGAATAATTTCATATACCAGGAGGTAAACAATGAATCTGCTAGAGGAAGAAAAATTTAAAACGGTGTTACAATTCTATCTGTCTTTACATGAAGCCTATGATATTTGGGATGCGATAATCGATGATAAGACTACTTCAGAACAAATAGAAGCCATGCTAAAGGGTTATAGTGGTGACTGGCTGGCTACAAACATCACAGACGTACCATAAAACGGTTGTTTCATATAGTAGAAAGGATAAAAATGATTAACTTCAAAACAGGCGATAAAGTACAGGTACTTTATTTCAATTCAACCGAAGAGTGGGGACTTGTTGGTAGAAAAGGAACTATAACCGAGTTGGCAGAAGAAGGTGAAAACGGTGATTCTGATATGAATTTATATTATGTTAACATCGATGGAGATGATATTATTTCGGGTGAGTGGCTACTGGCTGAACGCGAATTAGAAATTGCCTATTGACAACAACTGGTTTTCGTGCTATTCTTATAACAGAGGAATGAAAGGAGATAATTATGAATAAAAGATTATATAAAGACAGGAAACATTGGGTAGAATATTTTGCATCTATTGGAGATCTTAAAAATGCGTGGTTTTATTTTGGCAGAATGATTAAATCACTTGTTAAATAAAGGAGACAAATTGAATAATCAAAGTAAAGCGTTTTACACGTGGGAAGAAGCAAAACAGATATTGTTTGCCAGTAAACAACTGTACTATCCCGCACTTAAGATAAGCGATGAAACACCCGATACCGTTTGGGTAAAAATTAAAAATGAAAAGGTTGGTCTTACTGCTTATTTTGGATACGAAGGAAAAGATAAAATAGTATCTCAAAGGTGGTATCCTGGTGGCTTATCAGACTTCAAATTGTTTTTACTGAACGCTGGGATCATAACAGTATAAAACTGGTATTTCATATAATAAAAAGACCATTTCATTAACAGAAAAGGAGAACAAAATGGGATATACAACTGAATTTAAAGGGCAAATCGAAATTGATCCACCTTTGTCGGCAGAACGCATGTCATATATCAATAAGTTTAGTGAAACCAGACGCATGAAACGCAATACCCAAATGTTGCAAAATAAGTTTGGCGGCAATTTCGGTTTCAACAATCAATACGGTATAGAGGGTGAATTTTTTGTGGGAGGATTGGGCTTTGGTGGTCAAGATAATGATGAAACCGTTGTTGATCACAATACTCCTCCTCAAACGCAACCTGGGCTCTGGTGTCAATGGATTATAACAGAAGATGGAAAGCATATCGAGTGGGATGAATGTGAAAAATTTTATGATTCGCCCGAATGGATGAAATATATCATTGATAATTTTATAGCAGACGGTCATGTCTGTAACGGGATTATTCACGCTTTCGGTGAAGACCGCGATGACGTATGGGATTTGATTGTAACTGACAACAGCGTAACAACACGATAAAACACATCTTTTATTATAACAGAAAGGAGTAACACAATGTCCAGGCTAGACGAAAAATATACACGAGCCTATGAACACGCTGTAAAATTAGATTATAATAATGAAGATTTAGATATTATGTTTTCAGATCACGAAAACCCCGAAGCCGTATGGGATTTTATTATCGGTGCTGGTAAAAAAGCCATAGATAAATGGCTGGATGGTGTCAAAGAGGATTTGTACGGCGAGGAGGATTAAATTGGATATATTATTTTGGATATTCTTATTTGTTGTATGTTTTAGTGCCATATCAAAAACTAAGAAAGGATAATAAAAATGTCTATAACGGAATTGATTGAAGAGTTGCAAATGTTACTATCAGAATTTGGTGATTTGGAAGTTGTGCTTCCACAGGGCTGCGATTTTGATGTTGAGGCAGAAGAGGCGTTGGTATCATGTAGTGCTGAAATTAGCATTGTGGAGACCGCTGGTAGCGGATCGGATAGGGTGGCGGTAATCTACTAAATAAAATCAGGATTTCATAAGGAGGAAGAATGTTATATTACACGATTCATCACGACAACGAAAACGATTCATTTACAGTCAATGGTGATACATTAGAAGAAGTCCGAGAACGCGGGTACGAAGAAATGGCTAAACGAAATTGGCAAGAAGAGGATTGTTGGTCAGAGCCAGCACCAGCACCGAATCAACCATAATGAAATCTGCATTTCATATCTTGACAACATCGTAATAATGTGATACCATTAGATATAACAGAAAAGGAGAATTGAATGGAAAACCAATTTGATATTCATAAAGACTATAAATTTGAATGGATTTATACCCAAAGCGTGGGTAAAATCAAAGTAACAGATATTGCATATCATCGTAACGGAGTAAGAGGCAATGGATTTTTTGTTGTAACCTTTATCAATAAAGACGGCAACAGGAATATGCACATGGTAGCTACCGTGTTTGAAGGATGGGGAGACATTGCCGTACTCAATGTGGATATTTTAGCCGAAGGCAACATTCAGTTTGCCGAAAATTCCTGGAGGGGCGACAACTTTGAACCCGAATTACGATCCGAAATTGAAAAATGGAAAGACGAAGTTTGGGGTAAAGTAGAAGCAGCAGACCAGGTTGCGTCATCATCAGACAAGTTGGCAGCAGCTACTATTTTTTAACAGAATAAAACATCAATTTCATTAGATAAAAAGGAAAACAAAATGGTAAAAATAATTTTTAAATTTCTTGCAAGCGTATTGATACTTATGGGTATTATCTATGTGGTAGAGATGATTGCACCAGCGGTAAGACCAATCATCGGCAACTGGACATATCTTTTTGATTTTTCAATAGGAATGATTGGCGGTTTCACGGTAATTCACGGTGTTTGGAAACAATAAAATGACGATTTTATAAGGAGATGGTATGAACAAAGATGAAATTAAAGAATATATAAAGAATAATTTAGAGATACAGGTTCAGTTAAATGGCGATAATCTCTGCATCGTACTAACCCTAGAAAATGAAGTAATTTCAAAAGATTTTGAAACACTGCCATATGAATATGTGCATTATGACGATTTTATATAGAAAAGGAGAACCATGAAAACGACTTGGAATAAGATGTTGAAAATTATTGTCGTGATATCTTTCTTCGTGGGATTATATCTGCTGATTGGTCTGAATAGTGGTTTTATCAAAGCTACGGCAATATTAGCTGCTCCAATTATTATCATACTACCGATCACGGTGGGACGTAAGTTTAACGCCTGGCTGGAAGATAATAACAGATGAATTTATGTAACATAAAATGTTAGTTTTATATAACAGAAAGGAATAACGATGAAAATTATTAAAATTGAAAGTATAAACAGGCATCGTGACGACAGAGAAGACGACATGGATTTGATGAATGTCCTGGTAGAGTATGCTGGCGGTGTTACCGGCAATGCTTCTATGCTTAGAGCGCATTATGATAGAATTATTTATCAAGAAAAGATGATGAAGGACTATGGCATTCCCGAAAACGAGTTCAACATATTAGAAGACTTGTTTAGGAGCGAATTTAACACAGACCACTTTTATGATAACGAAGATTAACGGGAGATAATCAATGGACGACAGACCAGAATTCGTAACAGAAGAAATACTAGATTTTTTAGATCTATTGCGTGAAAGTGGTGTAACCAATATGTTTGGAGCGCGTCCTTATATTGAAGAGGAATTCCCAGAATTGGAATCGGATCAAGCAGGAAAGGTTCTTGTTTATTGGATGCACACATTTTCTGAAAGACATACACAATAAAACCTGAATTTCATGTAACAGGAAGGAATAAATAATGGATGATATGTGGAAAGAGGCAGATACAATACACAAAATTTGGCATAAGTTTTGCAAGCATATGTCCAGATGGTATTATCGTGAAGAGCAGGAATTTCATTATGTAGACAATGAAATAGTATATACCGGTAAAACATACAAGGAATTTGATTCTACAAAACTTGTAGGCTATGACGCTATGACAAGGGTGGAAAAGTATGTAAAGAACCATCCTGAAATAAAAATTGTACATGTGGATGATAGCGTTTATGCCGGATCATACTTGGTGTTAGTGCCTCACCCTAAACACGGTATCACTATGATGTTTATTCCACAATGCACAACAACGGCAAACGAATGGTTTTTGTATCCAGGTGCTTTGGAGAGCTTGCAGGAGACATTGGTAGCGATGATGCAAGAATATAATGGATTTATGTCAGATGCAGAAATTCGATATCGCGAACAACATAAGGAGACTAAATGAGCGCAGACAACGGAATTTATATCTTGGAAATGAAAGATCAAGTAAGGGTTATCCACACACAGAATATTGAAAATCTGTGGTGGTCAGATATTGAAGAAGAACAACTCGATAACTTCGTTCCGACCAGGATTGTTGAATATTATGCTGGAGCAAAACCTATGACGCTCGAAGAGGCGGATGCCGAAGCCAAAAGGCTATATGACGAGATTCTATCTGATGATTTTTGTCCCATTTGTGAATATGGTATTTGCCACTTTGCCATTGATAAAACGTGGGATGAAATTGTCGTAGAGGCCAAAGATTTGGCTGTGAAAGAGATGAAGAAATTAGAGTCTCATGTTGGAGATTTTTGGGAATACGAAATAGAAGAATTACAAAAAATTATTGATATGTAACACGATAAAAGTTAGATTTCATTAACAGAAAGGAATAACAGATGCCCAAATATAATATCAAGTTAGTAGATCCGCCAACCAATAAAGGCATATTATTTGAAGTAGACGGTACGGAATTAACCGATGTTCCTATCAGATGTTTTGTCCATCATAAAGTCTTTGAAAATGAAATCATGAAATCTTGGATGGTATCGGAATTCTTTTCTGGTATGGCTATGACTTCAGAGTGGCCGACGAAAAACGCAGCCATAGATGCCGGTCATAGGGTATTCGCTAAAATGCAATTGGCAGATATAAAAGAAATTGTAAATGGTCGTGTCAAAATATATGGATACGCTAATACCGATGGAACAGAAAGGAGTAAGAAGAATGGATAGTTTTTACTCACCTGGTTTTGAGGCAAAATATCTCGAAAGATATCAAGAAATAGAATTTAGTGATGATGAACGATCTGTTAGAATTTTTGACGGTAAGTATATTCACCAGTTTCGCCAGTGGCTAGACAATTTGGATGATGAACTTAACAGGCGCAAGGTTTTGAATACCAATGGCGACCACGAAGCACCAGAAGATATTTATGGTGCAGGAAAAATATCAGATAGTGTTGAATGAAATCAAAGTTTTATTAGGAGGATATAATGGGAATGTTTGTTAGGGGATTTCTTGTGGGTGTGACTTGTATGCTTGGTTTTGTTGCTCTTGTACCTACGGCTGAATCTAGGGAATTGACTAGATGTAAAGATGCGGTAATTGCAAATATTCCCATTGTTTGGGAAGAAAATTATCCGTTTTGCAAAGTCGAAGTAACAATAAACGGTAAGGTCAAAGAGGTAACGCTTAAAGAGTTTTACGAATATACTAAATAAAATCATACTTTTATTAAGGAGAAAAAATGACTGACAGAAGTGTCGATATTACTAAAATAATTTCACAGCTTGTATTAAATGAAATACTTTCTGGGAAAATCAAAACGCCCAAAGAAATTGAATGGCTAACATCTTACACGACGGAAGCACTATCTAGGATGCTTGCATATGTTATACAAATACAGGAAGAAAAGATCGACATAAAATCGTGATTTTATTAAGGAGGTATGAATGAACGGAATAATGAACACATTTCCAAATATAAACAAAATAACAGAAGAGATGGCTATTCTTCAAGAGGGATATGATATTCTTGAATCCTTGTACCTTGCCATGGATTCATACCACCCAGCGATTGATGGAAAACCAGTAGATACTGTTTTAGTAAACAGAATGCAGAGGTTGTTTGGGTTTGATGACGGTGAATAAAATGAGGATTCTATTAAGGAGGTAATAATGGAAAAAGATTTTGAGTATAACAGTTTTACAAATGAAGAACTGGCTAAACTACCAAAATGGGCATTAGAAAAAATTGAGGATTTAACACGAGAGCGAAAAGAATCCGTTAGGGAATTGAACGAATATTTAGATTCTCAAACTCCATCGTCTTTTTATACGGATGAATTTGCCTGTTTGGGATTAACAGAAAAAGGTACTCCAAATTCTCAAAGACGGTTTTTTCAAACTGATAGAATTGAAGCCGATCACAAAGGCGTTCACTTGTCCGTTTATCTTGGTGTAGATGGAATTGAAATTAGTTGGGGGGCAGGAGCTAAACACGGGCGAGACGTTGCGTTTATTCCCCGAAGCTACCAACACGCATGGCTTATATCAAAAGACAGTATGCGATAGATAATGAAAGGAGTGTTTTATGATATTGGGGCTTTATTTCAGTGCAGATAAAATCAAACGAATTGAAAATAAATGTAAATCAGAGCATATGTGGTTAGATGATTTTGAACAGGATTTTGCCAAAAAACACTTGCACATGAGCATGTATTTGAGAGACAAAGATTTTATAACATATGTAAATGCTATGGCTGATAAATTTATTGAAACGGGAACCATATAATAAAAGCGATATTTCATTAATAGAAAAAGGAGAATGATATGGGAAAGTTATTCGTTGGTGCTTTATGGGGATCTATGTTGGTTTTATGTATCTGGTGTTTGACAGTTATTTCCATCGAAAGTGATAGCGCATTACCCGTACTTTCGGTTTTTGGTCTTATATTTTGCGGATTTGGACTTGCTGCTTTTGTGATAAAGATGATTATAGATAATTGGGATTAATGAAACAGGCATTTCATCTAGGAGGTAATTATGGGAAGACAAGTAGTAAAACAACCCGATGGTAACTTTGCGATATGGTCAAGTATTGTAGATGATTTTATCTTAACAGATGCAACCAAGGATGATATCAAATCTTTTTGGGTCGGTGAAAAAGTTATGGAAACCATTGCAATGTTGGATAAAACATTTGCAGATATTGAAAAAACAGGAA